>Ga0209060_10000487_pt1 | contig 71996 bp, 61 predicted proteins | sample Coa_R1_8_FD_187155 | JGI IMG/M metagenome (GOLD analysis project Ga0209060, IMG submission 187155) | Surface soil microbial communities from Centralia Pennsylvania, which are recovering from an underground coalmine fire - Coalmine... | ecosystem: Environmental > Terrestrial > Soil >... | reverse complement strand
TAGCCCGTCGCGCAACCGCTTCGCCACCACCAGCGCCTGATCCTTCCCAGTCTGCGGCAGCAACACGACGAACTCATCCCCGCCATACCGGAACGCGAAATCAATCAACCGCAGCTGCGCCTTGATTAGATATCCAATCTCCGCCAGCAGCTTGCTGCCGATCAAATGCCCGTGCGTATCGTTCACCGATTTGAAGTGATCCAGATCGATAAACAAAATACTGAACTCATATCCAAACCGCGATGACCGGTAAACCTCGGTCTCCAGCGTCTTATAAAGATGACGCGCGTTGTAGAGTCCGGTGCAGTCATCGGTAATCGTCAACTCCTGAATCTTCTCCACCCACCGCGCGTTCTCAATCGCGATCGCCGCGTAATCGCACAGCGACTGCAGGAAGAACAATTCCGGCTCCTTGAAGCGCTCCATGTCGACATTCACCAACTGGATCACGCCCAGCACCCGCAGCTTGGACCGCAGCGGCACACAAATTACCGACCGCGTCTCCCACTTCGTCGCATCATCCACACGGCTCGCGAAATACGGATCACTTCTCACGTCGGGTACTACGCGCGCTTCGCCGTGCTTCGCGACCCACCCGGCAATACCCTCGCCCACTTTCAGCCGGACATTCTTCAACGCCTCCGCCTTATCCCCCACCGCGATCGCAAAATACAACTCATCGTGCCCTTCATCCACCATCAGCAGCGACCACGTATCTGGACGGAAATATTCCGCCATTTTTTCCATGATCGTCTGCAGAATGGAATCAAGGTCCAGCGACGACGTGAGCGCCTTGGCCACGTCATGAAAAATCGTCAATTCCTGGCTCTGCCGAGTCAATTGAGTGCCGGCCTCAGGCATGGATATCCCGTCATTCCTCACAGATAAGGGTGGCGTTGAAAAATTATACGAGGCACTTTCGTCAACCAGCAATGAACGTTAGTAACCCGTACCCGTAACGCCAATGGGATCAAAAACTAACGCGGATTTTTTAGCCGATGGCCGGAGATTAGAAACGACCAATGCGGCGCGGGCGCGCCCGCCTGCGTAACCCACCCTTGTTTCGAGCTGCCGTCCTGAGCGCAGCAGGCACTTCACGAAGCGAAGCGCAGAAATACCAACCGCTTCCCCAGCCCTGTCCGCAACCGGGACCTGTCATCCTGAGCGAGGATTGTTCGTTGCGCCGAGAGCGCAACGAGCAACCGCAGTCGAAGGATGCCTACCGGTCAAAATGCACCGAGAGCGATTCAGGGAGTCCTTCCACGGTACCTCCGTGACCTCTGTGGCGAGAAACCACGTAATTCAGAAGAAAGCACCGCCACCTCCACTACCGTGGAAGAGCGGCGCTTCCAGCGCCGCGTTACAACATCGAAAAGACAGGGGCTTCAGCCCCAGTGGTCGTCCACGTCCTATAATCAACCCGATGAAAACCCTACTCCTCGCGCTGCTTCTCACGCCCGCCTTCGCCCAAACCCCCGACCCGCACTCCATCCCCGCCGTCGACGCCGGCATCGGACAATGTACCGCCGACTTCACCATCACCGACGCCGACAACAAGCCCATCTACGCCGCCAAAGTCAAAGTCCACATCGCCTACGGATTCGCCAGCGCCCGCAAGCTCGACCTCGAAGTCGGCACCAACGTCGACGGCAAAGCCCGTTTCACCAGCCTTCCCGACCGCGTCCAAAAAGGACTCTTCTTCGAAGCCTCCGAAGGCGACCGCACCGGCAACGCCTTCGTCGATCCCTCCAAAACCTGCCAGTCCCAACTCACCATAGCCCTGCACAAACCCACCACTACTCAATAGGTTTCAAGGTGTCATCCTGAGCGAGGATTGTTCTCCGCGCCGAGCGGAGAACAACCGCAGTCGAAGGACCCCTAAGAGTTCAGCCGAACCAAAGTCCTATCAGGGAGTTCTCTCCACGGACGCTGCCCACGTTTCCCGCGCCCGCCCGTAACCTCTCGTACTCCCTTGGAGGCGGCGCTCCAGCACCGCGCCCAAAGAAACCCCGCCCCAGCCAAGTTACCCTCCCCCTGTACACCTGTCCCGTAGCGCACGCGCCAGTCTTGTCCTATGATGTTCCCGAGCATCGGCCACGACGTCTCATGGGTGAATTCGGGGCAAAATTCCGCACGGCGCGCGAGTCCAAAGAACTTTCGCTCGATGACATTTCCAATGTCACCAAGATCAGCGCGCGCATGCTGCAGGCCATCGAAGAAGAAGACTTCGATCAACTACCCGGCGGCGTTTTTAACAAGGGATTCATTCGCGCCTACGCCAAACATCTGGGCCTGAACTCCGAAGACGCCATCAACGAATATCTTGTCTGTCTTCGTCAGGCACAGGTCGATTCTCACGCAGGTTGGGATTCTGGCATTCGTCCTGATCCGCGCCCGGCAAAAACTGCGGTCACCGCGCCACCCAAGCCTGCGCCGCGGGAGGAGACTCCCGTGGAAGTCGATGAACTTCCCGAACTTCAACTGCCGCGTGCAGAACACATCCGGCCCGCGCGTAAGGAATATCTCAATGAGCCTTCCTCCGGAATTCCGTGGACACTGATCTATCTAGCCGCACTTGTAGTAATCGCCGCTGCCGTGCTCTGGATGCGTCACTCTCGTTCGAGTGCCAGCGCCGCCAAACCCGCGTCCACAACCACGCCCGCTGTAATTACACCAGCTTCGGCCAAGCCTGCACTCGCTTCGCCCCAGCCCGCAACCAAACCCGCAGTCACCGCTCCAGCACCACCGAAATCGGTCGCATCAACGCCGCCACCCACCGCCACGAATAAACCCGCAGCCAGCTCTCCCGCGCCAACGACCACACCTGCTGCCAATCCGAATCAGGTCACCGTGGAAAAAAAGGGTGACGTCACGATCCGATCCTTCGGTGCGCCGACTCCGAAGCCGGCGATATCATCCTCGGATAACTTGACCCTCGTGATTCGTGCCACAGAAAACGTATGGGTCTCTGTCACCTCCGACGGACAACTCGTCGCACAAGAAACTCTTATCGCCCCAGCCAACTCCACGTTTCACGCCTCCCGTGAATTCGTCGTCCGCGTTGGCAATGCGGCCGGCGTGAGTTTCCTCTGGAACGGCAAAGAACTCCCACCTCAGGGTGCCGAATCCGAAGCCAAGACTTTCATCTTCGACGCGCAAGGAATGCGAGCCTCCACCCCCGATCAAGCGGCTCAGTGAACCGTTTCCTTCTGCATTCCAACCTCTTGCTTTCCGTTCTCTCCTATTCGTGTTTCCAGGCCACTTTGTAGAAATTGCGTACATGGAGACAGCCGCCCTCGGCTGTGCGACAGTAGGGCAGTTTCTCGGAATGTCAATCGCCCGAAACATCCTGTCATCCTGAGCGAGGATTGTTTTGCGCGCAGCGGAAAACAACCGCAGTCGAAGGATCCCTGCCACCTGCAACGGCTACCTGCGTCTTCCGGCTCTTCGCCCAAGAAGTTGGACTTCGAACCTGTCTATATGTGGACAGCCGCCTCGGCTGCCCGGCTACCCTCCCGTATCAGGCCACTGGTTTTACCAAAGTGCTAAGAGTCACCGTGCAAGAGCGGCGCTTCACCGCCGCATGAGCCCCAAACAGGAGACCGGGCTTTAGCTCGCCCACACCCATCAGGGACACCCTGATCCACTCCCACCTACCCCTTGTAGTATCCTGATGGGCGCACACACTCACGTCCAACGAATGAAACGCAACCTTCTGATTTCCTGCGGCTCGTTTCTCATTTTCGTCGCCGCGGCTTTCGCACAATCGGGGCCCGCTCCATCAGCTGCGCCCGCCAACGGTGGTCAATCGCAACAACCGGTCTCCTATGCCTCGGTGACCCAGCTCAACGGACTCCTCTCACAGCTCGAAGCCGCTTCGAAAGACACCCAGGCCGACCTGGTCAGGCTCCGCATCGAGAAGTGGAAGGCCGACGGATCCTACAAGAAGCAAGCGCTAGGAAATGTCGACTCAATCCAGCGCAACCTCCAAGGCGCTTTGCCCGAAATCATCACGCAGTTGCGCAACGCTCCAGAAGATCTTTCGGCGACCTTTAAGCTCTATCGCGAACTCGACGCTCTCTACGACGTGCTCGGCAGTGTGGCCGAAGGCACCGGAGCATTCGGCTCAAAGGACGATTTCCAATCCGTATCGAATGACTTGAATGGCTTTGAATCCGCGCGCAAACAACTCGCCGAACGTATCGAGACTCTCGCTTCATCGAAAGAAGCGGAGATCACCCGCCTGAGCGCCGCTCTAAAGACGGCACAGGCCGCCGCCACACCCGAGGCTCCCAAGAAAATTGTCGTCGACGACAACGAGCCTCCCAAGAAGCCAGCAACAAAGAAAAAGACCACCAAGAAGCCCGCCACGGACGCGACCAAGCCAGCCGCCGCCACGCCCAACCAGAATCCCCCAGCTCAACAGCAGCCTGCAACCAAGCCCCAATAAGTCACTAGTCTTGAAGGGCGCGCCTTCAGCCGCACCGGCCCTACCCAGAGCACTGTCATGCAGAGCGGAGCCGGAGTGCAGCGAAGCGAAACTCCGGCGCAGTCGAAGCATCCCTACCCTCGAACGAATGCCGGCGCGGGTCCCCACTCCGTCCGGAACAAATTTCTAAACCGCCCAGTCCCATGTCAAAATACTAACCCTCACTTTCGGAGCATCTCATGAGCACGATTCTTCAGCCCGCCCCAACGGTCTCGGCTCCGCTCTCCACCTCCCGAATCGCCTCAATCGACATCCTCCGCGGCGCAGTCATGGTGATCATGGCCATCGATCACGTACGCGTCTTCTCGGGAGTTCCCGCCGGCGGCCCCACACCCGCCGTCTTCTTCACTCGCTGGATCACCCACTTCTGTGCGCCTGCCTTCATCTTTCTAGCAGGCACAAGCATCTTCTTCTATGCCCGCAAACACTCCGACGCCTCTCGCTTCCTTCTCATCCGCGGCGCATGGCTGATCCTCCTCGAACTCACAGTTCTTCGCCTCTCCTGGACCTTCAACCTCGATTTCGTTCACTACGAAATGGCCGGAGTCCTCTGGGTCATCGGATGCTGCATGATCCTCATGGCCGTTCTCGTGAAACTTCCGCTGTCCATCTCGGCCGTCTTCGGCGCAATCATCATCGCCGCGCACAACCTCATGGATTCCCACCTGTGGCAACTCGCCGACAGCCTCAACGCTGGCAAGTTCTCCGGCCTCTGGAAGATTCTCTACTTCGGCTTCTACGCAGGCCATGTGCGGTTCGGCGCGGATGGCCCCAATCTCATCGTGCTCTATTCGCTCATCCCCTGGATCGGCGTCATGGCCGTCGGTTACGCATTCGGAAAAATCCTCACACTCGAACCGACTCGACGAAATCAGATCTGTTTGTTCCTCGGTCTCGGCGCCACCGCGCTCTTCCTCATACTCCGCGGATTCAACCTCTACGGCGATCCTCGCCCATGGAGCCACCCGTCGCCGCAACACTCGATGCCCGCGCTTCTCTCTTTTCTCAACTGCACAAAATATCCCGCGTCGCTAAATTTCTTGTTAATGACGCTCGGCCCAACGATCGCGCTCATCCCGTTGCTGGAACGCGCCTCCGGACCACTCTCACGCGCACTCACGACTTTCGGACGTGTTCCCTTCTTCTTCTACGTCCTCCACATCCCCTTGATTCACACGCTGGCGCTCATCGTCTCAAAGCTGCGCCTCGGCTACGTAAGCCCCTGGCTTTTCGCCAATCACCCGATGGGCAATCCCGAACCGCCCGACGGCTACACCTGGAACCTGCCTCTCCTTTATTTAGTCTGGGCGATCACAATCGTCATTCTCTATTTCGCCTGCCGCTGGTTCGCGAATCTGAAATCAAGCCGGAATGACTGGTGGCTAAAATACCTGTAACCGGAAGTGGCGTCCCTGTGCCGCTCTGTGCCCCCAGTGGTGATTGACATAGCCGAACGCGGACAGAAATGAAGCCCCCTCCGCGTTCTCTGCGGATGTTCTCAGCGCCCTCTGCGGTCATCGCTTTCCTGCACTCGAAAAGAAACTTGTAACCCGCCCTTTCTTATATGTAGTCTGGGCGATCACAATCGTCATTCTCTATTTCGCCTGCCGCTGGTTCGCGAACCTGAAATCAAGCCGGAATGACTGGTGGCTAAAATACCTATAAATGGAAGTAGCGTCCCTGTGCCCCCAGTGGTGATTAACTTAGCCAAACGCATACAGAAATGAAGCTCCCTCGGCGTTCTCTGCGGAAGTTCTCAGCGCCCCCTGCGGTCATCGCTTTTCCTGCATTCGAAAAGAAACTTGTAACCCGCCCTTTCTTATCTCGTAATAGATAGTAGAGCGTGTTTCAAAACCGTATTTTCGAAACATGCTCCTGAGAAGCTCATGGATCTGCTCCAACGGTTCGCGCTTGGCGAGATCGATGCGTTCGAGACATTGGCTCGGCAGTTTCAGGGCGAGATCTACGCCTGGACGGTGCGCATTGTGCGGGATCCAGGCACTGCGGAAGATCTGACCGTCGAGACGCTCTGGCGAATCTACCGCGCGCGCCAACAGTTCCGCCCCGACAGCAATTTCGGGGCGTGGGCACGGCGCATCGCCACGAACCTGGCACTTGATCATCTTCGGCACACTCGGCCGGAACAGGTTCTCGAAGTGGAGCCCGCCGGTGCGCCACAACCCGATCGGCTTGTGGCGCGCGAGATGCGCGAGAAGATCCAGCAAGCGTTTCACCGCCTTCCGCCGAAGTTGCAGGTCGCGGCAACGCTCGCGCTGGTCGAAGAGTTGCCCTATGAACAAATCGCGGAGGCTTTAGGGATCTCAGTGGGCGCAGTCAAAGTGCGAGTGTTCCGCGCGGTTCGCATCCTGCGCAGCCGCCTAAGTCAGCTCGGTATCAAGCCGGAATGAAAGGACAGGACTAAAGATGAACATGGATAAAGACAACGACCGCCAGATTCGTGACGCTCTGAAGCGTTCTTTTTCACCCGTCAACACTGAGCTTCGACGAGACCTCTGGCCCGATGTTTTGCGCAAACTCGATGCCAGCTCCGTTCGCGTCCCTTGGTATGACTGGGCCCTCGGCGGCTTGAGCGCCGTTGCGTTTCTGGTTTTCCCGCAGCTGGTTCTTGTGTTCGCGTACCACCTGTAACGAGGAGGCGATATGAGCAATCATCCGTACCTTCGGGCTTACATGGCGGGAATCTCAGTGCCAACGCCACTTTTGCTGGTCCCGCTCACTGCATTCTTTATTGCACGCTTTGTCTATAAGTTCCCGGTCCCCGTCGAACGAGCGGTCATTTTCCCGATGGCGATCATCCCGAATCTGTTCGGAGTCTGGAACATGTTGCACCTGGCTTCTCGCGAGAAGACGCGCCTGCCGCTCGGGATTCACGGCGCCATTCTTCCCTTCATTATTGCTCCCGCCGGATTCTTTCTCGGCCGTTGCCTCGGTTTCTTGCAAACCAGTCACTACGGCTTCACCTATTTTGGCGCGGTGCAGATCCACTACGCGTCTCTCGCACTCGTATTCCCCGTCGCGGTGATCGTCTATTACCTGGTTTGGAAATACCTGATCGGATTCTTCAATCAGATTGTAGGAATCGCAGAGTAAGTGAAATTTCGAGCGCAATCGGAGGACTTTATGACAACTGCACATTCTGGAAACGTTCCAACGTCCCCGCACGAACTGCATTGGCCAGCCACGTTCGGCTCGCTCGCAGTTGGAGCAGCATTCTTCTCGCTATGGTTCTGGCTCTTGCCTCAATGGCTGGGCTTTCACATAGAGATGGCAGGTGCCTCGTATTGGCGATGGCTCGCCGTGCTGCCTTCTGTCTTGGGATTCTCGGTCGCTCTACGCTGTGTCTGGGATTTTGGATGGACCGGACACGGCACACCCGCTCCCATGGTGCCGCCGAAGCGCCTGGTGATTGTTGGTTTCTATCGCCACGTGCGAAATCCGATGTACCTGGGCTTGGTGACGGGATGGATTGGGCTCTGGATCGTTTTCGGACACGCCAATCTGATCGCGATTACTGCCGCATTCGCGGTGGCTCTCGGCGTCCATCTGTTCGTGATCTTCTACGAAGAGCCAACCCTCCGCGGAAAATTCGGCACCGACTACGAGGCGTATTGCCGAAACGTAAGCCGCTGGTGGCCCCGTATGAAGGCGTGGACCAATTGACAAGGGAGGTCAGAAGAGATTCAAGGGGCGTCCTTTGCCTTTTCGTGCCTTCGGCAGAACCTGGCGACGGCCGACAGGTTCTTGGTTAGTACGGGACGACTTACGCGTGTGCTCCACTTCCGGCGTCCGTTTGCCAGAAGTGGAGCTCCCTATCCACAGAATCGGTCTACTGTCTTACCGTGAACGCTACGTTGCTTGTTAGAGTTCCGCCTGGAGTGATTACGCTGACCAAGCCACTGCTGGCTCCAGCCGGCACGCCTGCGACGATCGCGCTGTTTACCGCCACGCGGAACTGTGCCGCTGTTCCGTTGAACGTCACCGCAGTACTCCCCTTCAGATTGTTTCCCATGATCACGACAGTCGTGCCAACCTTACCGGACGCAGGATTCGTCTGGACAAATGCCGGTAGATTCATCGATAAGCTGAAGAGCGTTCCGTCATTGTCGGCGCCGCCTAATCCGGTCGACCCAAGAAACACACCGTTGGTCGCCTGCATCGGCGTGGCGGGAAAAGCTCCATCCGTATCGTCGAAAGCATGGATAACACTAAACGCTCCACCGGGTGTTACGCTGAAAATGGTGCCGCACGCAAATGAGCAGTTACCGACCCCCCAAAGGCCGCCTTCAGTGGCGCCACCGTAGAAGTTTCCATCGCTGGCAAGTGTCAGCCCTGTTCCAGGCCAGAATCCGTCGGTGCATATCCCGGCGCCCTGCGTGCAAAACACATAGAGACTGGTGAGTTGGCCCTGCGCAGTGAGTTTGAAAATCGTTCCGCAGCCGATAGGGTCACACTGCGATTCTGCATAGCCGAATCCTCCAAAGTAGGTCGTTCCGTAGAGATTTCCACTCGCGTCTTCGACAATGCTTCCTTCAGGAACGGCACCATCGCCACAGGAGTCCGGGCAGAAGCTGTAAAGCGTACTGAGGCTGCCTTTCGGTGTCAGCTCAAAAATGGTTCCACAGCCGCCCCAAAGGTTGACACCCCAGGAAACACAATTGAGATTGCCACCATCCGAAGTCGTTCCGTAGAGGTTCCCATTCGCGCCTTGGATGAGTCCACCAACCGGACTGGCGCCGTCATTCAGGTTGAAGCTGTGCAGGGTCGTCAGCTTGCCGGTGGCGGTGATTCTTACAATCGCACCGTAGCCGTTCGCGCCCCCAAGTTGGGTTGTTCCGTAAAAATTCCCGTCTAAGCCTTGCACCAGTACTACCGGAACGCTGCCATAACCACAACTCGACGGCGCGCAAAAACTATAAAGAGTTGTTAGCTTGCCCGTTGGACTCATGCGAAAGAAAGTGCCGCCGCCATTGGCTCCGCCTCCGAACGTTGTCCCGTAGAGGTTCCCATCCGAGGCTTGTATTAGGGTGCCACCAGGACCGCTCCCATCAGGACAGCCGCTCTGCAGGCAGAAGGTATACAACGTGCTCATCTTTCCTTGCGCCAGCCGGTAGATGGTGCCGCACCTGGAACCCGGCGGGCAATTCGCTCCGCCTCCCCCGGTCGTTCCGTAGTAATTTCCATCGAATCCCTGAATGATCGCAGAACTGGCCCCGGTGCCGTTGCTCCCATTGAAATTCGACAAGGTTTTAAAGGTCTGCGCAGACGAGGGCATCGTCACTGCGGCAACGAACAGAAGAACGGCGCACGCGTTCTTCCAGCCGCTCAAATGAAGCACGGTAGTTTCTTTCATCGAATTTCTCTCCAGGGAAGCTTCTTGCGAGACACACTCCAGCGACGGGTAACCTACAGGGGAGCCCAAGGATAGAACAACGAAAGCAGTCAGAACTATTTCGCTGCCTCAAACTTGGGACCTCATTATGCGGTCGTTACAGAGTGCTGTCAATCCGATACCGCGGGGTTGGCCCGGCACAGTGGAAGAATGGCGTGCACGCCGTCTCACCCGATTAAGCAATGGAGGTTTCGCTCTGTTTCCGCCCACCCCTCGATTTCTGCTATTCAACTCTCCCACATCCACTTACAGCCAAAATCATTGCGTCCCCCCACCCACTCTGCTAGCCTTTTATCAGGACGTCCTCCCTGTGTGCCGCGTCATCGCGGCCCGTTGGATTTCCGCTGGTTAATCAATAACAAACGTTCAACCAGGCACGTAACGAATTGCCCTGTAGCCATCGGCTCAGTGCAATCTTAAGGAGACAAATCATTGCCATCCAAGAATCGTTTCTTGTTTACCTCGGAATCGGTGACCGAAGGCCACCCCGATAAAATCGCCGACCAGATCTCTGACGCCATCCTCGACGCCTGCCTCGCCGACGATCCCGTCAGCCGCGTCGCCTGCGAAACCCTCACCGCCACCGGCCTCGTCATGATTGCCGGAGAAATCACCACCAAAGCCTACGTTGACTTCCAGCAAGTCGTTCGCGGCACCGTGCAGTCCATCGGATACGACAACGCCCTCCACGGCTTTGACTGCAACACCTGCGCAGTCATCTCCTCGATCAACAAGCAGTCTGGCGACATCGCCATGGGCGTTGATACTGGCGGCGCCGGCGATCAGGGCATGATGTTTGGATACGCGGTGAATGAGAATGCGGATTACATGCCCACTTCCATCTCACTCGCGCACAAGCTCACGCAGCAGCTTTCCAAAGTACGCAAGAACGGAACACTCCCCTTCCTTCGCCCCGACGGCAAATCCCAGGTCACAGTTGAATACGACGCAAACGGCAAAGTGATCCGTGTCGACGCGGTCGTCATCTCCACCCAGCACGCCGAGACCGTCTCCAACGACGAACTCCGCTCGAGCATCCTGAAGCACGTCATCCAGGCCGTGATCCCGCCCCAGCTTCTCGATGAAGACACCAAGTACCACATCAATCCCACGGGACGATTCGTCATCGGCGGCCCGATGGGCGACACCGGACTTACCGGACGCAAAATTATCGTCGACACCTACGGCGGCATGGGACGTCACGGCGGCGGCTCCTTCAGCGGTAAAGATCCGACCAAGGTCGATCGCTCCGCAGCCTACATGGCACGCCACATCGCGAAAAACGTCGTAGCTGGCGGACTCGCCGATAAGTGCGAAGTCCAGCTCGCCTACGCGATCGGCGTAGCTGATCCCGTGAGTGTGTTAGTCGAGACGTTCGGCACGGAGAAAGTTGATCCGGCGATCATCCCCGACATCATCCGCGCGCACTTCAAACTCACACCGCGCGGCATCATCGACTCGCTGAACCTGCGCCGTCCGATCTATAAGAAGACGGCAGCCTACGGCCACTTCGGACGCACCGATCCCGACTTCACCTGGGAGGGAACGGACAAAGCGGCCAAACTAGCCAGCGATGCCGGCCTTCGGGAACCCGTAGCCGTCCAAAAGTAAGACGTTTCAACTACCAAGGACACGAAGGAACACAAAGCATTCCTTCGTGAACCTTAGTGTCCTTAGTGGTAAAAGCTTTTACCGCTGAGATCGCAAAGAAATGCCGCAGAGTCCGCGGAGAAGACATCTAGAAATGTTGTCTCAGCGCTCTCTGCGGAAGTTCTCAGCGCACTCAGCGGAAAAAGGTTTTTGCCGAAGTCGTGCAAGCACCAAGATGGCGTAGTCCCAAAGCAGCACACGAATGAAGAATTTGGAATCCGGGCCAGTTCCCCAAATCCGCAGATTCTGCGAAAATGTTGGTTGCGAACGATCAAGCCGTCACCAGGCATTCATCATCAGCGCCAAGACGCGCAGCAAATAAAGAGACTAGAAGCTAGCAGCTAGAAGCTAAAAGAGGAGCAGCATGTCAACCGCCGCCATCAATTGCGATATTAAAAACATCGAACTCGCCGATCTAGGCAAGAAGCGCATCGAGTGGGCGAACCAATCGATGAAAGTCCTGCAGATCATCCGCAAGGAATTCATCAAGAACCAACCGCTGAAGGACGTCCGCATCTCGGCCTGCCTGCACGTCACTGCCGAGACCGCCAACCTCGCCATCTGCCTGCGCGACGGCGGAGCCGACGTCGTCCTCTGCGCCTCCAACCCGCTCTCTACCCAGGATGACGTCGCCGCCTCGCTCGTCCGCGACCACAACATCCCGGTATTCGCCATCAAAGGTGAGGACAACGATACCTACTACCAGCACATCCTCGCCGCCATCGATCACAAGCCGCAGATCACCATGGACGACGGCGCCGATCTCGTCTCCATCCTCCACACCAAGCGCACCGATGCCCTCGAACACGTCATCGGAGGCACCGAAGAAACCACCACCGGCGTCATCCGCCTGCGCGCCATGGCAAAAGAACGCGTGCTCAAGTTCCCCATCGTCGCCGTCAACGACGCCGACACCAAGCACCTCTTCGACAACCGCTACGGCACCGGACAATCCACCATCGACGGCATCATCCGCGCCACCAACTTCCTGCTCGCCGGATCCAAGTTCGTCGTCGCCGGCTACGGATGGTGCGGCCGCGGCCTCGCCTCCCGCGCCCGTGGCGCCGGAGCCGAAGTCATCGTCACCGAAGTCGACCCGACGAAAGCTCTCGAGGCCGTTATGGACGGCTTCCGCGTCATGAGCATGCCCGAAGCCGCCAAACTCGGCGACGTCTTCTGCACCGTTACCGGCAACAAGAGCGTGCTCACCAAGGAGCACTTCGACGTCATGAAAGACGGAGCCATCATCTCGAACTCCGGACACTTCAACGTCGAGATCGACATCCCCGCCCTCGAGAAGATGTCGTCCTCCAAACGCACCACGCGCAACTTCGTCGACGAGTACTCCCTCAAAGACGGACGCAAGATCAATCTCCTCGGCGATGGCCGCCTCATTAACTTGGCCGCAGCCGAAGGCCACCCGGCGAGCGTCATGGACATGTCCTTCGCCGACCAGGCCCTGAGCGTCGAGTACATGGTGAAGAACTCGAAGAAGCTGGAAAAGACGGTCTACAAAGTTCCCGACGAGCTAGACAAGCGCGTCGCCAAGTTGAAGCTCGAATCCATGAGCATCAAGATCGACAAGCTCACGCCCGAGCAGGAAGAGTACCTGGCGGGCTGGTCAGAAGGAACATAAGGGCGGGCTTCCGGCGTCCGGCTTCCGGAAAATCGGCCTCAGCCCTCGGACCTCAGCCAAGATGGGTGCCCCACGTCTCGCATTTGAGACGTGGGGTTTTCTTTCGCAACAGCAATGCCCAGGTAGTGGCAGCCGCCTAGCCCGTCACTCGGCCCCAGAACTTTCCCGCCGCAGCGCACTTGATCTTGTCATCCTGAGCGAGGATTGTCCTTTGCGCGAAACGCGCAAAGGACAACCGCAGTCGAAGGATCCCTACCCGCTAGCTCGACCCCGAACGACTCCAGAAACTCTCGCCGGCAAGCCAGTGCTTCATTTTGAAATCCCGGCGACGTGATCCTTGAAAGGCCCTTCACTTCTTCGGAAACCCCGGATCGTTCTTGATCTCGCGTATCTGATTGAGATGCCGCTCCGAGTGCGTGGAGATCTCCAGCATCCACTGCCAGCAATCGATCACCTCTCCATAGTCGCCAAAGCTGTGGGCGCGCATGTCATCGTTGGTCGTCTTGATGTAGTCGATCATCGTGGCGCGGAGCGCCTGAAACTTCCCGAGCGCCTCGCCCAGGTCTTTGTAGGTCTCGACCTTCTCGTGCCCGCCACCAGTCTTGGTATGAACCACGCGATCGATGCCGTACCACATGATGTCGGCGTCGCTAGCCGCCGACTTCTTCGTATTCATATCCGGAGCCGCCTTCAGCGCTTTCTGGATCCCGCGCCAATAGTCCGGTTCGGCCACGGCCAAATGCGAAACCACTTCCCGGATGCTCCACCGATCCGGCGACGCCTTGTACTCCAGTTGCGCCGGAGATAATCCGCGCACCTCCTCGGCCAACATCTGTGTGGTCATCTGGAAGTGCACCAACAAATGTTCGCGGTCCATGTCGCTCATCGGAGCCGCAAAGAGACGCACCGTCATCATCACAACAAACAAAGTCACAACGCTGATTGATTTCATAGAGGGTCACCAAACCACCAGTTAGACCAATCTCCGCAAAGAAGGTAAGCAGCCCGCGCTCTTTCCACTTTGTCATCCTGAAGCGCGCGTCTTCGCGCGCCGAAGGACCTCACGAGCGCCGCTCCCACCACGGCAGTTGCAAGGACGAAGACGAACCTTCATCATTTCGACGGCTAAGAAAGCCGAAAATGACGGCTGAAGCCGCGATCGTGTAGGGCGCTTAAGCGGCGCGACTGTAAAGCGTGCCCTGAGCGCAGTCGAAGGGTCGCGCCCTTCCCGGTCCGTGGTGGTGTCCATCATGGGTTCGTGGTGAGCCCTTCCGGTCCCGGTGATCAAGGTGGCGGGCATTCCCGGTTTGGGACGACGAGGAAATAAATCGCACGGGAAGGGTGCGACTTCCAGTCGCACCGCATTACGCTGGCTGGAAGATGCGGCTTCAGCCGCTGAGGGCCCGCACCGATGAAACCGACTCGTCTGATGTCCCCTCCCGGAACCTATTTCACGACAACGACAACGTTCCAACGCAGAAGATTCTTCGTCGTCGAATCGTATGCTCGGCTGTTTCTAAAAACGCTCTATCATTATCGACGCGAAGGACGCTTTCAGCTCCACGCCTTCGTCGTGATGCCGGACCACGTGCATCTTCTCATCACTCCCGCTGCCGACGTCACCCTGGAGCGCGCGATGCAACTCATCAAAGGCGGCTATTCGCACGCGGTCGGTCAGGAAATCAGCCGCAGAGAAATCTGGCAAAAGGGATTCACGGATCATCGGATTCGTGACGCGGAAGATTTCGCGGGACATCGGCTGTACATCCATCAGAATCCCGTGATGGCGAAGCTTGCAGCGACCCCGGCAGAGTATCGGTATAGTTCTGCCTTCCCGGGATTCAAGCTGGATCCGTGGCCCCCAGTGGCTAAAGCCACGGTCGTCAAGGGCGTCTTGGCGGCGCGACTGTAAAGCTTGCCCTGAGCGCAGTCGAAGGGTCGCGTCCTTCCCAAGTCGTGGTGATCCCCCTCCCGGTTCGTGGTGGTGCCCTTCGCGCTCTCAAACGACTGCGGAAATCAATCGAATCGGGAAGGGTGCGACTTCCAGTCGCACCGCACTACGCAGGCTGGAAAGCGCGGCTTCAGCCGCTGAGGGCCCGCACGGATGAAATTAACTCGTCTCTCGTCGTAATGAATGAACGTCCGCAAGCGTCGAGGCGCTACACGCGAGATCCCTCGGCCCGCCCCTGAAAGCGCGGGCCTTCGGGATGACCCCGTCGGGTGGTGGATGGCGTCATATCGGCTGCGCCGCCTTTCGCTAATGGATGGCGTCATCCCGACCGGAGCCGTATTTCGGGCGCAGGAAGAGCCCGCCCTGAGTTGATAGACGAAGGAGATCTGGCGTGTAGCGTAGATGGTGCCGATGATATCGCGTCGCTTACTCCCTCCTAGACCGCGGAAATCAATCGAAACGTCGATCCGCGCGATCCGCATTGGTTGGAGCGTTTCGAAGAAGGCGGGCGCGGGCTCGCGCGAGAGGAACGGGAGCGTCGCGCCGCCGAAGCCGGCCAAAAAGACAGCAGCAGAATTGCCGGTAGGGATGCTTCGACTGCGCCACGGCCTTCGCTGCGCTCGGACGTGGCTCCGCTCAGCATGACAAAGGAGCGGGAAATGAAAGCTGGGAACACGGCTGTCGATCCTGCGAGACGGAAGCCGCCGGTGGGCGTGAAAGGTCAAGGTAAGAACGCCGGAGCTCCGAAGGAGCGAAAGAATGCAGCCCAGCGCGCAAGCGCTGGATAGACGAAAGAAGGAGAACGAGCCCCGAAGGGGCGAAAGAACACGACAGTTGATTTGATGGTAGGGATGCTTCGACTCCTCCGCGGCCTTCGCTTCGCTGCGGCCGTGGCTCCGCTCAGCATGACAAGGCCCGTCAAGGTCGGAGGTCTGAGGTCTGACGTCTGAGGTCTGAATCTGAGGTCCAATTAACCGTCATTTCGAGACACGAATGCTGAAGCCGGAAGCCGAGAGCCGGAAGCCCGAACAGCAGAAGGCCCTCAGATATAATGGTCTGTAACGTGGGTTGGGTTCGCGCCTCGATGTCCCTTGCCGGAGGAAGTCTCCGCCTCGTTGCAATTCACACTCGTAAGGAGTCTTGATGCCCATCCAGAAGACCGACAAGATCTGGCACAACGGAAAACTCATTAACTGGGATGACGCGACCATCCACGTGATGTCGCACGTCGTCCACTACGGGTCTTCGGTTTTCGAAGGCATCCGGTGCTACGAACTGCCCAGCGGACCGGCGATTTTCCGCGCGGTTGAACACATGCAGCGGCTGGTCGATTCGGCCAAGGTCTATCGCATGGAACTGGCGTTCACGCGCGACGAACTGGTTCGCGGCATGGTTGAGACCATCGCTCATAATGGCGCGTGGCCGTGCTACATCCGGCCGGTCGTGATCCGCGGATACGGCGACGCGGGCGTGAATCCGCTGAACTGCCCGGTCGAGGTCTACATCGTGAATTATCCGTGGGGAAAATATTTGGCGACGGATGGCGATGGCGTCGACGTTTGCGTTTCGTCGTGGACGCGGCTTGCTCCGAACACGCTGCCCGCCATGGCGAAGGCCGGCGCGAACTACATGAACTCGCAGCTCATCAAGATGGAAGCGATTGCCAACGGATACGTGGAAGGCATCGCGCTCGACAAGAATGGCTTCGTGAGTGAAGGTTCAGGCGAGAACCTGTTCATTGTGCATCGCGACAAGCTGATCACGGCGCCGCTGGGGAACTCGGTGCTGCCGGGGATCACGCGTGATTCGATCCTGCAGATTGCGCGCGACCTGAATATCGGCATCGTCGAGCAGATGATTCCGCGCGAGATGCTTTACATCGCCGACGAAGTGTTCTTCACGGGAACGGCCGCGGAGGTCACGCCGATCCGTTCGATCGATCGAATTAAGGTTGGCAAAGGCGGCCTGGGGCCGATCACGCGGGCGCTGCAGAAGGAGTTCTACGCGATCGTGCGCGGCGAGAAGAGCGACCGGCACGGCTGGCTGACTTCGGTGCCGGTGCGCAGCAAGCAACCCGTCGGAGTATAATTCGGTCGTCAATTCGAGCCAGGGGCGCGGCGTTTTCTAAACGATCCGCGCCCTTTGGCCTTTCTGCCCGGAAGAAACAAAAACATCCGTCACAAAGGAGAAAAATATGTCCCAAGGATTAACCCCCGAGTTTGTCCTCGGCTATCGCGCGATGATGCTGGATGGAATCGGTCGTGAAGCAGAAATCACCCGGCGAGTCATTGCCGCTGTGCCCGATGAGAAGTCTGATTATCGTCCGGATCCCAACGCCCGCACCGCGAAAGAACTGGCGTGGCACATTGCGAACAGCGACATTCAGTTTCTGGATGGAATTGCCGATCAGAAGTTCAGTATGGAATCACCCGAACAAAAACCGCAGACGTCGGCCGAAGTGGTGGCATGGTACGACGAGAACATGAAACGCGGCATTGAGCGCGTTTCCCAGATGACGGCCGAACAACTGATGACGCCGGTCGAGTTTTTTGGCGTTTTCAACTTGCCCGCGGCCTTCTATCTTGGGTTCCTGAACAATCACAGCATTCATCATCGCGGGGAGTTGGCGACGTATCTGCGGCCGATGGGATCGAAGGTTCCTTCGATCTACGGCGGCAGTTACGATGAGCCGTTTGTTCCGCCGGTGGCGGAGGAGACCGCGGCAGCGTAGTTGCGTTTGTAGTGGCATGAGCCGCCCGTTGACGGGCGGCTTTTTTGTTGATGCACCACAGGGGCTGAGGCCCCAATCAACTGTCCGGCTGACGCGGCGCTTAAAGCGCCGCTCTTCCACGGTGACTTACGCAGGTCTTTCACGGTGCTCCGCGAGAGGCTCCTGAGGCCGGCGGCCAAGATTGCGTGAAGCACCGTACGACAGGAGAAGGCGTTGATGCTGCATGGGATGGTGCCTGTGGCTTTACGTTCCCAACTGCTGCCGTAACGCTGCATGGGATCGTACGGTCCCGAGGAGGGCTTTTCGCCCTCCTCACCCATGGCGGCCAAGATTCTGCAACTGGCGAACTCGGCATTCCTGGGAACGAGTGGCCGAGTTTCGAGTTTGCCGCAAGCGCTTACCCTGATCGGAAATGAGACCATCCGTACCCTGGCGCTATCGGTACATGTATTTTCGCAATTCGATGGTCATGCGAGGATGAACGCGAATCTGCCGGCACTGTGGGATCACAGCATTGCAGTTTCGACGCTGGCTCAGCGCATTGCCATCAGCGAGGACTGCCCGAAGGCGATGGTCGAGGAATGTTTCACTGCTGGACTGCTTCATGATCTTGGGAAGGTCGTCTTGCTGGCGGAGCTGCCGCAGGATTATTTGAAGATTTGCAGCACTCCGCAGAAAGATGGGATCGATCTCGAGCGTGAGCTTCTCGGCTGCACACATGCAGAGGTGGGAGCCTACCTGATGAGCATCTGGGGGCTTCCGTTCCCGCTGGTTCATGCCGTAGCGTACCACCATCATCCAAAGGAGAGCGCCGAGGCGAGTTTCTCGCCTTTGACGGCGGTCCATGTGGCCGATGCAATTGCCAGCGAGGCGGATACGTCGCTGCTGAATCATGACGCGATGCTGGATCGTGAATATCTAGGGCGCCTTGCACTGAGCGACAAAGAGGGTGCTTGGCGGGGTCTCTATCAGCTTACTGCCGCGATGGCACTCAATCCGGGGAATTGATCCTCCCCGCTTCCTCTGTAGTCTGTGTCGTAGCATTTCTTTCGCCCCTTCGGGGCTTGCTGTGGATTCTGCATGTCATCCACGCCTTGCGGCGTGGGCTGCATTCTTTCGCCGCTTTGCGGCTACCTCGCCATCATTCCACCTTTTGGTGCGCGACACAGCTCTGGCACAGGCTGCTCCGGGACAACAACTTCATTAAAGGACGGGCGTCCATCTGCCGATGGCATTCAAGGAATACCTAGATTTCTCTGCCGCAGGAACAGAGCTTAAGCGAGTTCACTTTGCGCAAGGATTTTGTAAGCAATCGTGAAGCGTGGGGGCGGAGCAGATTGAGGGGAGCACAATGCCGGAATTGATCCTGCTTGTAGACGATGATCGCCAAATCCTGGATGGATACCGCCGCAGCCTGAGAGGCGAATTCCTGATGGATACGGTTCTGAGTGGGGGAGAGGCGCTGGACCTGATTCAGACCAAAGGACCGTACGCGGTGGTGATCTCGGACATGCGCATGCCGGGGATGGATGGGATCGAGTTGCTGCGGCGGGTGAAGAGCAGTGCTCCCGATACAGTGCGCATCATGCTGACCGGGAATGCCGATACGGAAACTGCCATTGAGGCGATCAACGAGGGCAGCATCTTCCGCTTTCTGATCAAGCCATGTAGTAAAGAAATCATCGCCAGGACGATTACGGCGGCGCTGGTGCAGCACCGGCTGATCACCGCCGAAAAGCAACTACTGGAGCAGACGCTGAGCGGGTGTTTGCAGGTGCTGAGCGAAGTACTAAGCCTGGTAAATCCGGCGGCGTTCAGCCGGGCGGAGCGTGCCCGCCGTTATATCCATCATGTTGTAACCGCGATGAAGCTGGGCAATCCATGGCAATACGAGGTGGCGGCGATTCTTTCGCAGCTTGGATGCGTGACGCTGGCTCCGGAAACGATTGAAGCCGTGTACCGGGGTGAGGCCTTAGGCGGGCAAGAGCAGGCACAATATGACGCGCACCCGGGCATCGCTGCCAGCCTGCTATCGAAGATTCCCCGGCTGGAGCCGATCGCGTGGATGATCGACCACCAGAATCGGCCTGCGGATGGCGGAGAAGCGCTGGACGCCCCGGAAATGAAAACGGGAGCGGAAATCCTGCGGCTGGTTCTGGAGTACGAACAGATGATTCACCGGGGCGTATCGCGGACCGAGGCGGCACATCAATTAGCCATGAAAAACAGATTCAAGCCCGAGTTTTTCGACGCGCTGGTTGCGCTCGATCCGAACGCAGAAGAATCCGAGGTCCGGCGATGCCGCATCGAGGAGCTCACGCCCGGGATGATTATTCAGCAGGAGGTGCGCTGCACGGGAGGCGCGCTGCTGATTTCCCGCGGCCAGGAGGTAACGCCGACCGTCATCTTCAAACTCAAGAACTTTCAGAGCCGGCGGTCGATTGCGGGGGATGTTTTGGTGTCGATGCCGAAGACCACGCTGGCGTTCGTGAAGGGCGCATGAGAGAAAGGCCGTCAGGCGCTAAAGCGCAGGGCATTTGAGCTGCAATCGGCGCGAGTAAACTCGCGCCCTTCCCGTTCGTGCCTCTCCCGTTCGCAGCCTCTCCCGTTCGTTCCCTTCCCTTTCGCGGCCTTCCCGTTCGCGGCCTCTCCCGATTTGTTTGAACTCAGCTTCTACTTGCTGTCGGCTGCGGAACGTCACACTCGCTTCGGCGGGGCGGATCCTTCGGCTCCGCTCAGGGCAGGCTGCGTCGGCCCCTACACAAACTTCCCTTCCACGTTCGCTTGAGAGAATCCGGCGGGTCGTGTACGGATTCCTGTATGAGGACAATTACCTAGGTCATCTTGGGTGGGGTGACGATTCGGGCGATGATGCTCAAGAGAGCCTTTCAGGCTGAGAAGCTTCGAGTTGAGGCTTCGATGGGAAGAACTCCGCATGAATATTGATGATCTGCTACGCATAGCGACAGAACGGCGAGCCAGCGACTTGCATTTGAAGGTGGGAAACTATCCTCACCTGCGGATTGATGGCGAACTGGCGCCGTTGACCGACCAGCCCAGAATCAGCGCGGAAGACATGCTGAATATGGCTTTCAGCATGATGTCGGCGCGGCAGAAACAAAAGTTCAAAGAGACTACCGAAATCGATATGGCGTATGGCGTGGCCGGGCTGGGACGATTCCGTGTGAACATCTTCCAGCAGCGCGGCAACGTGGGACTCGTTCTCCGTGTTATTCCGACCAAGATTCGTGCCTTGGACGAATTGTTTCTGCCCAAGGTTGTCGAACAGATTTGCGACATGCCTCGCGGACTGGTGCTGGTCACGGGCGTGACCGGTTCCGGTAAGTCGACGACGCTGGCGGCAATGGTCGACCGTGTGAACTCGTCGCGCGCGGAACACATCGTCACGATTGAAGACCCGATCGAATTCCTGCATCGCGACAAGAAAGGTTACGTCAACCAGCGAGAGGTTGGCGTGGATACGCCGGGATTCGGATCGGCGCTGCGCGCTTCTCTTCGTCAGGATCCGGACGTGATCCTGGTGGGCGAAATGCGAGATCTGGAAACGATTCAGACGGCGCTGCATGCGGCGGAAACCGGCCACATGGTGTTCTCAACGCTGCACACGCTTGATGCCGTTGAAACTGTCAACCGCGTCATCTCCATCTTCCCGCCGCCGGAGCAGAAACAGATTCGCATGCAGTTGGCGGCAGTTCTGCGCGCCATCGTCAGCCAGCGCTTGGTACGGCGCTGCGATGCCGACGGCCGCGTGCCCGCGGTGGAAGTGATGATTAACACCGCGTTCATCCGCGAGTGCGTGCTGGTTCCGGAAAAGACACGGTCGATTCGTGACGCTATTGCGGCTGGTACTTCGCAATACGGCATGCAGACGTTCGATCAGTCGCTGTGGGATCTGTTCCAGGCAGGGCTGGTGAACTACGAAACCGCTCTCGAGAACGCTTCGAATGCGGACGACTTCAAGCTGCGCATGCAAGGTATCGCCTCGACGGCGGATATTTCGCGGCAGTCGATGCAGACGGCGGGGTTTGGGGGAAGGTAGTCTCTCAACCCGTTTCGCGATTGGAGCGATGTCATCCTGAGGAGGGCGGGCAGCCCTCTGAGGGACCTGACGAACTGTGCAGGTGCTGCCATTTCACTCCGGGCATCGCCAACGTTCCTATTTACTTCATCGAATCTTATTGCGGTCGTAAGGTCCCTCAGGCCGGCTTCGCCGCCCTTCAGGATGACATCCCCTATTCGGTGACACGGCCTTTCACTTTGGTTGAGCTGCGAATTGGGCGAAGGTGACGAAGTGGCCTGCCGGATCCTTAACACCAATTTCGGTTGAGCCGTAGAAGGTTTGCCGCTTCGGCATGTACATTTCTGCACCTTTGACGGCATTGATGGTCTCCTCCAGGTGATCGACTTCCACATAGAGAAACGTCGGGCCTTTTCGAACTACCGCTGAGATTGTGGTGCCGACATCCTTGTGGGCGCTGGCGTAGCTCTGATACATCAGCTCAACGTTTCCCTTCTGGAGCATGGCGAAAGCGAGCTTGTCGCTGTCCGGGACTTCAGCTGTCGTTTTGAAGCCGAAGCGTTCCACCCAGAATTTCACACATGGCTCGACCTCTTGCACGAACAGCACGGGAGTAATCTTCTTTACGTTCACTGTGTGCTTCTCCTCTTATCGAACCTTGACCGCGGGACTACGGAAAGCATGTGCGAAAGTTAACGAAGCTTCTGACATGCGCAATTTTCTTCTTGCCATGCTCATGTAGTCTTAATTAGACTAGTAAAGAATATTGAATTCTTGCGGACGTGTCAAGGAGGATTTGTATGGCGTCAGAAGCACGGCGTTTGGAGGATCTGATTTCTATCGGTCCGGCCATGATTCGGGATTTCAAGCTGCTGGGGATTTCGAGCGTCGCCCAGTTGTCCCGCCGGAGTCCCGAGAAAATGTACGAAAAACTCTGCACGATCACTGGACAGGCGGTGGACCTGTGCTGCCTGGATGTGTTTCGTGCGGCGGTGGCGCAGGCACGGAATCCGCGCCTTGCAGCGGAGAAGTGTGAATGGTGGTATTGGAGCCGCGTGCGAAAGGCGAAGGATGCCAAGAACTAAGAAGCGCGAACTTACGACACCGGATTTGGTGCTGCTCAGCCTGCTGGCCGAGCGCCCGATGCATGGGTATCAGGCGAACCTGGAGTTGGAGCGGCGGCAGGTGCGAGATTGGGCGGGGATCTCGCGTCCGCAGGTGTATTACTCGCTGGAGAAACTGGCACGGCTGGGATTGATCAAGAGCGCGGATAGCGATGAGCCTGTCGCCGGACCAGAGCGCAGCGTGTATGGTACAAGTGCGGCGGGCCGTGCGGCACTGGCCGACGCGCTGGAGCGTGAGGAATGGACGGATCAGCGAGAGCGGCCTCCGTTTCTTACGTGGATTGCGCTGTCGTGGCAGGCTCGTGCGGGAGTATTTGAGCGGCAGTTGCGGAGGCGCGAGAAATTTCTCGTCAGGGAGTTGGAGCGCGAGGTGGCCACGTTGCGAGCCGTCCGCGCGGAGGTTGGGCACCGCTTTCACGAGGCAGTTTGGATGTTGAGTCTGACGATTCAGCAGCTTCGTACGGAATTACGGTGGTTGCGGAAGATGGCGCGTGAGATCCCACGTAGACGAGCAGCGCGTCACGCACGATATGCGGGGGATTCAGAGTAACGGCGCGGTTTGGCTGAGCAATTCGCCTGCGGAGGTCGGTTGGGCTATCGTTACCGATATGACATTCTCACGGCCAAAGCGAAAACAGTATTCCGAGGACGAGTTGTACGAATACGCCGTCGGAGCGCTGTCGCGACGTATGCGGACCGTGGCTGAACTGAAACGGCTGATGCGGGCGCGGGTGGAAGATCCGGAATCGGAGTATGCCGAGACCCTGGTGGAGTTAGTGATCCGGCGGCTGAAGGATCAGGGATACTTGAACGACTCCAACTATGCCGCATATTACTCGTCGATGCGGCGGGATAACCAGAAATTCGGACGGGGGCGGGTGGTCACCGAACTGAAGATGCGGGGCGTCCATGGCTCAGTGATTGAAAAGGCCGTGGACGCTGCTTATGAAGGGGTCAGCGAGGAGAAGCAGGCTCGGGAATATTTGCGGAAGAAAAGGATGGGGAAGCCGAAAGATCAGAAGGAAACAGCGCGGAGATCTTCCGGCAGTTGATGCGCGCGGGGTTTCGGAGCAGAACGATTTTCGCGATCCTGAAAAAATGGGATGTGGATGAGGAGACGCTGACGGCGCTGGAGGGAGAGGCTGAATGAAAACCGCAGGACGCCGCTGGGGAATTGCGAGCTGGCTGGATGGCAGATCATCCGTAAACATAGTTTGTCTAGATTTGCGTCCCGGTCCGGCTGGGAGCATACTCAAATCACATTCCAACTATCTGGTAGGGCCGACAGGAGGAATTCCATGAAAATGAAGTGGGCAGTGTTGGTTATGTTCGCTCTGATGTGTGCATTTGCGGCTGGGCAGGATACCAGCAGCGATAAGAAATCGACCGGCACAGAAATGAAGGATGCGACCAAGACGGCAACGAAGGACACCGAAAAAGGGGTAAAAACGGCAGGCAAGGATACCGAGAAAGCTGCGAAGAAGACTGGGCACGCCACCAAGACGGCAGCGAAGGACACTGAGAAGGGTACGAAAGTGGCAGCCAAGGATACGGAGAAGGGCGCAAAAACGGCTACGAAAGACACCGAGAAAGCCGCAACCAAGACGGGTAGCGCTGTGAAGAAGGGCGCCAAGGATGTCGGGCACGACGTCAAGAAGGGGACCGAAAAGACCGCTGACGCGGTGAAGTAACACGGGCATCTTCTCACCACAGGGGGCACAGGGGACCACAGGATCTCTGGCCCTCCCACATTTTGTTCGCTGCACTCCCCCAAAATCCCCATCCCTTTTGGCGCAATGATATGCGTCCGCGGTTATGCGTCGTTTAGAATTGAGTCTCATGCTCACAGGGTCAGAAATCCGCAGAAAATTCCTGGACTTCTTTGTCCAAAAGGGACACAAGGAAGTGCATTCGTCGTCGCTTGTCCCGGCTAACGATCCTACGCTGCTGTTCACCAACGCGGGGATGAACCAGTTCAAGGACGTATTTCTTGGCCTCGAGAAGCGCGATTATTCACGCGCCACAACCTCGCAGAAGTGTGTGCGCGCGGGCGGCAAGCACAACGATCTGGAAAATGTCGGGTTCACCAATCGGCATCACACTTTTTTCGAGATGCTGGGGAACTTTTCGTTTGGTGACTACTTCAAGAAAGATGCGGTTGCCTACGCTTGGGAGCTGATTACTTCGCCCCAGTGGTTCGGGATTGCGAAGGAGAAGTTGTACGTAACCATCTTTAAGGGCGAGAACGGCGTTGAGCGAGACAGTGAGGCTTACGATCTGTGGCTCGGACAGGGTGTGCCCAAGGATCGCATCTACGAGATGGGGATGAAGGACAACTTCTGGCAGATGGGCGATACCGGGCCGTGCGGGCCGTGCAGCGAGATTCATTACGACATGGGTGCGATCGCGTCGGACCAGGGACATACGGATTGTACGTTCGGGTGCGAGTGCGGGCGGTATGTGGAGATCTGGAACCTGGTGTTCATGCAGTTTGACCGCGATGCGTCGGGGAAACTGACGCCGCTGCCGAAGCCTTCGATTGATACTGGCATGGGGCTGGAGCGGGTTGCGGCCACCATGCTGAACATCGAAGATCCCACGAAGTTTTCGAACTACGACACGGACCTGTTTACACCGCTCATCAAGCGGGCAGCGGAGCTAACGGGAAAACGAAATCCGAACGACCCGAACGCTCCTTTTGTCAGGCCCGTTCATTATCAAGAAGGCCCCTTCGGGCCGAAGGACCACAAGTCCGCAGCGTCGCTGCGCGTGATTGCGGATCATTCACGGGCGGCCACGTTTCTGATCTCAGATGGGGTGTTGCCTTCGAATGAAGGACGCGGGTATGTGCTGCGGAAGATTATTCGGCGTGCGATTACGCATGGACGGCTGCTCGGGCAGACCAAGCCATTCTTGTATCAGATGGTGTTCGCGGTGCGGGATCTGATGCGGGATGCGTATCCGGAATTGAATGAGACAGCGGATCGAGTGTCGAAGGCGGTGCTCGCCGAAGAGACGCGGTTCGCGCACACGATGGAAGTGGGGTTGGAGAAGTTGGAACACATCCTCGACTTGACGAAGGAAGAGTACACACGTCACGTCGATTCCGATACCTTCGATCTCGCTCAGGGGACGGGACGCTACGCCACCCTCAAGGACGGCGTCGATATTACGGCGATAGTGAAACAGAAATATGGTCCTGCACCCAAACTTCCAGGAGATGAGGCGTTTAAGCTCTACGACACGTTCGGCATGCCCTTGGACTTCATGCAGGATGCGGCGCGGGATCAGGGCATCGAATTCGATAAGGCCGGTTTCGATCATGCGATGGACGAGCAGAAGGCTCGTGCGCGGGCTTCGTGGAAGGGTGGTTCCAAGCGCACTGCAGGAGACGCCCAGGAGATCTACAACCGGTACGCAACTAGGGCTCATACGGGCTCTCCCAGCGGCCTCCCAATGGTGGTACCGATTCATACAGAGTTTCTCGGCTATTCCGATACCAGGGTCGAAAACTGCCAAGTGCTAGCAATTGTCAGCAACGACAGAGGTGTTTCCTCCGTGCAACCCGGCGAAGAGGGTGACATAGTTCTTGATAGGACGCCGTTTTATGCGGAGTCCGGCGGGCAGGTCGGGGATCGCGGGTGGTTCTATTCCGACGATCACAACACCGTAGTGGCCGACGTCAAAGGGTGTTATTACCCGATCCAGGGAGTGCGCGCGCACCAGGTATTGGCGAAGTCTCCGATTCGCGTCGGGGACAAGGTGGACGCAGTGGTGAATACTGACATTCGCGAGGCGACGATGCGGAATCATACGGCGACGCATCTGCTGCATGCTGGATTGCGCGAGGTGCTGGGGAAGCATGTGAAGCAGGCTGGATCGCTGGTAGCGCCTGGGCATCTGCGGTTTGATTTCTCGCATTTCACTGCTGTCGAAGATGAGGAACTGCAGGACATTGAGGACATCATCAATAAAGAGGTGCTGCGGAACAGGAAGGTAGAGACCATTGCCGATGTGCCGATCGATGTGGCGGTGAATGAGTATCACGCGATGGCGCTGTTTGGGGAGAAGTATGGCGACAAGGTGCGTGTGATCAGGATTGGCGATTTTTCGACTGAGCTTTGCGGCGGTACACATACGGGGGCTACTGGCGAGATTGGGTTGATCAAGATTTTGAAGGAAGGGAGTGTCTCGTCGGGTGTGCGGCGCGTGGAGGCGATTACCGGAGAGGGGTCGCTGCGACATTTCCGGAAAGATCATCAGTTAGAAAACGTCGTGTCGGCATTTGTGTCCCCCACCGTTTCCAAGCCCACTATTTCGCAAAAGGCGCGAAGGGATGGGGCACCCATCGGTAGTGATAGTGCACATGGCGAAGAGGCTTCGTTTTCACCGGCTGAGGCGCTGAAACTTGAGCTCGAAAGAAAAGACGCTGAGATCAAGCGGTTGGTACGGGAACTCGATCAGGCTCGGATGAAGTCGGCTTCGTCGTCGACCGCTAATGTTGGCGAGAAGGTGAAGGAGATCAAGGGCGTCAAGGTGCTGGCGCATCGCGTTGACAATCTCGAGCGGGCGCAGTTGCGGACGCTGGTTGATCAACTGCGCGACAAGATTGGGTCGGGCGTTGTTGTGCTGGGCTCGGCGTCGAATGGGAATGTTGCGTTGATCGTGGGCGTGACGAAGGATCTGACTTCGCGCGTGCAGGCCGGCAAAGTCATTGGGCCCGTGGCACAAAAGGTTGGCGGGAAGGGTGGAGGGCGTCCGGATCTGGCGGAAGCTGGCGGGAAAGATGCGGCTGCGCTGGATGCCGCGCTGGATGGGGCTTACGGCGTGGTCGAAGGACTGCTTGCATGATTTCTGACGATACGGAGAGTGTCAGTGGGCCGCCAGAGCGACTGCGGTTTATCCAACACAAAGGGCACGACATCTTCCTGATCGATTTGAGTCATTGCGATACGAAGGAACTGCTGCTATTGATTGAGCAGATCAAAGCGGCAGTGGAACAACATGAGCGAGGATCGTTGCTGATCTTGTCGGACTTTACTGGTACGCATATCGACAAGAAAGTTGCCACACGTGCGAAAGAAGTTCTAGTGCTCGACCGTCCGTACGTGAAGAAGTCGGCCTGGGTGGGGACCGAGAATGTGCCGCATGTCTTTATCGAGAACTTCAAGAGTTTCTCGCAGCGGGAGTTGCCGACATTCAAGACGCGAGAAGAGGCGCTGGAGTGGCTGGTGGGGGAGTAGCGGAGGCTCAGTTTTCTTTCGCCCCATTCGGGGCTTGTTTTCCTTTTATGACTTAGTCCCACAGCTTTCGCCGTGGGTGTTATTCTTTCGCCGTTTCGCGGCTTTGCGGGGGGGGCGCCCGCGCCACGCCAGCTAACTCCTCCATCTCAGCGTGACTGGTCCCGTCATCGGGTGCTTGAGCGGTTGGCTGGTGCGCTTGGATTCCAGGTGCGCGGCTTTCAGCTGGAAATACCATTTAGCGGGGCGGTCGGCATCGTCGATCAGCATCAGATGTGGGTTGTGTTTCAGACCTTCGGCCTGCATCTCCATGGTGCGGCGGTCCTGCTCGACGAACTTTCCGAAGACAAACTTCAACACCTCTGGGACGAACGGAACCCAGCGGAAAAGATTCCAGGCAGCGACTACATCGATGCGGCAATGGGTACGAGCGATCGGGGTCACTGTCGTCAGGCTGGAGAACCAGTACTTCCCTGCGCGGATTGTTTCGGTGCGAATGTTGGGGAGCACAAAATCGATGGTCGTCGATATGGAATCCGCGTCGGCGTAGAGGCGCAGCAACTTGTAGGGCGCCGAGTTTGAGCTGGGCGTGTGCGCTGACATGCGGAATCCGTTGGGGATGGGCTCGAAGTTTTTCTTCTTCTCATGAATGCTGTGCTGCGAACGCCACCACCAGGCTTGGTGGACGAAGGGTCCGTGAGCAGGATCCATGAGGCCGATGATTCCGTGGTCGATGCTGACGGGCATTTCAGCTTGCAGGTACGCCAGCTTGTATTTTTCACTGAACTTTTCAATGGTGGGAGCTGGTTCGCATACTTGGGCAGGCTTGGTGAACCCGGCGCCCTGAGGTCCAGGGTCGGGGATGTAGACCCAGATAAAATCATCCTGCTCTTCGCAGGGGTAACTTCCCGCATAGATGCGCTCGACTTTCATCGTCTGGTCAGAGGTGAGCGATGGGATCAGTTCGCATTGACCATTGTGAACATCGAATTGCCATCCGTGGTAGGGGCATTCGAGATTTTCACCATCGAACCTGCCGGAGTTGAGGGGCATGCCGCGATGAGGGCAAGAGTCGCGAATGGCGAAGGGCTGTCCCTGGCGGTCGCGGCCGATGACGAGGGGGATCTCAAGCAACGTGGCTTTGTGCAGCTGATTGCGATGGACACGGTCGGCCGGAAGCGCGCGATACCAGAAGCCAGTGAGCATCAGGGTGTCGGTGGCCTGGCGTTGTGGGAGATCGAGTTCGGGCATAGGGGATGGAATTGTTGATTGATGATTTTCGATTGTTGATTGAAAGGCCTATGCTAGCATCCGCAGGGGGATTGGGGAGTGGCGTGGACCCCAGGGGCTAAAGCCCTTCGAATCCTTGGCCCTGGACGCGGCCCTAGAAGGGCCGCTCTTCCACGGTATTCCTCTGCATCAGTGGTACCCGCGGCATCAAGGGTGCTTCCCGGCATTCAGAGCGCTTCCCGCGTTAATGGGCTTCCGGCATTAAGGCAGTCTCCAGCATTAAGGGTGGTCTCTAGTATTAAGAGCGGTCTCTACATTAAGGGCGGTCTCTAGTATTAAAAGTGATCTAGCGTTGCGGGTACCTCCGCATCCGCGTGCTCCTCGGGATCACTGGAGCAGGCAGGCGGCAAATCAGAACAAGTTTTTCTGGTATCCAGGCCAAACATGGAATTCATCGGACGGTTTCGGGGGTTGACGGCGGTACAACGCAATACTTTCATTGCTTGCTTCCTTGGGTGGTCGCTGGATGCATTCGACTTCTTCATTCTTGTGTTGTGTCTCAGCGCTCTGGCTGGGGAGTTTCACGCCAAGGTCTCCGAAGTATCTAAGGCAATTGTGTGGACCTTGGCGATGCGTCCCGTCGGCGCAATTCTGTTTGGAGTCATGGCCGACCGATTTGGGCGGCGTCCGACGTTGATGGTCGACATCATCGCCTTCTCGATGTTCGAATTGGCATCAGCATTTGCGCCCACACTGAAGATCTTCATCATTACGCGCGCCTTGTTTGGCATCGCCATGGGAGGAGAGTGGGGTGTCGGAGCGGCGCTCACATTTGAAACTCTGCCCACCGAGGGCCGCGGATTTTTCTCCGGGTTGTTACAAGAAGGATATGTTGTAGGTTATCTACTCGCAGCGGTGATCTTTGGCACCTTATTTCCTCTTATTGGATGGCGCGGCATGTTCGTGATCGGAGCGCTGCCGGCCTTCTTAGTCATCTATATCCGGACGAAAGTAGATGAGTCTCCAGCATGGCTGCAGGGAAAAGTAGTGAGCGGTGCGGAACGACGCTTGGGAAAGGACATTGCATCGCACGCCGGGATTTTCGCTTTTCTTGTGGTGCTGATGTTCGCATTCAACTCGTTCAGCCACGGGACACAGGATCTGTATCCAACCTTTCTGCAGAAAAACCTGCAGTTCACACCCAAGATGGTGAGCTTCATCGCCATTGTGTTCAACATCGGCGCGTTGCTCGGGGGGATTCTATTCGGGTCCATTTCGGAGAGAATCGGACGGCGACGAGCGATTCTGATCGCAGCCGTGCTGTCGATTCCGATCATTCCGCTGTGGGCGTTTTCGAAGACTGTTCCGTTGCTCGCGCTTGGAGGATTCCTGATGCAGTTTATGGTGCAGGGAGCATGGGGTGTGATCCCGGCACATTTGAATGAGCTATCTCCGGCGGCAGTGCGAGGGACACTCCCCGGGTTTGCATACCAGTTGGGAAATTTTATTGCTTCGCGCAATGCATTGATCCAGGCGAGAGTGACCGAGCGTCACTTTGGCGGAGACTTTGCGCCGGTACTGGCGTGGACGGTGCTGATTGTGGCGACTCTGGTCGCGATTGTGACGATGAGCGGACGGGAGCGACGGGGTGTAGACCTGTCAAAAACGACATAGTTCCCAAAATGGAAATGCGAAGAGAATCGATATTCTACGGTGTGCAAGAATTGGCACAGTCGCGATATGGCACAAAGGAATCATTGTCACGGGAACGTTCCCTATGTTACGGTAGTCGGAAAGCTCACGCCTTCGTTGATTCACTCTAGCGGGTCCCAGCATTAGCTTGCGCGAACGCGTGTACCCGAGGAAGCGCCACGATGAAGGACATACTTATGACTCCTGTGCCGACCGGAGAATCTGCTGACAGGGAAAACTTCGCGAACCGTAAGCTGATTCGCCCTACGCTGCCGCGCGCCGAGAATCACGGCAATCATAACGGTGCGCCGGTGCCGGTACAGGAACGGCGAGATCGTCCGGAACGGCATGACCGACCGGAGCGAACTGACCGCGGAGAGCGTTCGATGGGAGCGGGCGGCGGAAAGAAGCCGACGCCTCCGGAGCAAACGAACGCGGAGAATTTCTACTATCAGAAGCAGATGCAGTCGCGCACGCAGATGGTGATCGTGCTGCGAGACGGGGAAGAGATTCACGGCATCATTGAGTGGTATGACCGGAACTGCATCAAGGTGAACCGCGATAGCGGCGAACCGAATGTGATGATCTATAAACCGGCCATCAAGTACATGTTTAAAGAGGGGGAGAATCAGAAGTAGGAGTTTCGAGTTTCGAGTTTCAAAGTCTGAAGTTGTCGGCTTTCGCTTTGCAATCGCTTTCCTATCTTTCCCTCCGCTGAATATACGGTTTGCCTGCGACTTAGTCCTCCTGACTAAGTAATCTTTCCGGGCGTAGACTAGCTCGCGGATTTGCCTGAGTTCCATCTGAGAGCGAGCTTGGTTATGTCTTCTTTCTCGTCCATCTCTCGCAGAAAGTTTTTGAAGTCGACCACGACGGGGGCCGAAGCCCTCTGTCCCTGAAGCTTTACGCGGCCCTGAAGGGCCGCTCTTCCACATTAGCGCAAGCCGTCCACATTGTTGGCGGACGTCGTCCACGTTGGCGCACGCCGTCGTGACGCGCGAGCGTCACACCGCGGGGCCTCTCTCGGCTTCAGTGATGTGTGTTCCGCTGAAGACCGCTGCGGCCCGATATTACTGGGCCAGTGGACAGGCGAGGCGGCTGTCCTCAGATGGTTCATTTACAGCTTGGGCAGGACGATTCCCTTTTGGGCCTGGTACTTTCCTTTTCTGTCGGCGTAGCTGGTTTCGCAGACTTCGTCGGATTCGAAGAAGATGATCTGGCAGAGGCCTTCGTTGGCGTAGATGCGGGCCGGAAGGGGCGTGGTGTTTGAGATTTCAAGAGTGACGAAGCCTTCCCACTCAGGCTCGAACGGCGTCACATTGACGATGATGCCGCAGCGGGCGTAGGTGCTCTTCCCGACGCAGATCGTCAGTACGCTGCGCGGGATCTTGAAATATTCGACAGAGCGTGCCAGAGCGAAAGAGTTCGGTGGGACGATGCAGATGTCGGTCTGCATGGTGACAAACGAGCGTTCATCAAAGTGTTTGGGATCGACAATCGACGAGTTAACGTTGGTGAATATCTTGAATTCGTCGGCGACGCGCAGGTCGTAGCCATACGAAGACAGGCCGTAGGAGATCACGCCCTCACGAACCTGCTTCTCGGAAAACGGATTGATCATGTCGTGTTCTTTGGACATCTTGCGGATCCAGCGGTCGCTCTTCAGCATGAAACTCCTTGGGAATTTGGTAATTGGGAAATTTTGTAATTGAGTAATTGGAACGATGAGTGCCCAGAAGCGGCCGATTCCGGCTCGCTCAAATTACACAATTGCCAAATTACACAATTACTCAATTCTTTTAGGCTGGGGTTGCTGGGTAGTTTACGGGATTGGTGCTCCGGTTGACAATCTCACTTATCTTCCTTAGCATCAATAACTTGAAAGACCACTTTGACCCAGCAAACCGGAGCCCCGCGTGATTAAGCTCGATATCATCAACGAAGTAGTGGCGAAGACCGGGATCACCAAGACCAAGGCCGAATTGGCTGTGGAAACCGTGTTCGAGAGCATGAAGAAGGCGCTGGCCGCCGGGAATCGCATTGAGTTGCGGGGATTTGGAGTGTTCAACGTGCGTCCGCGCAAGACGGGCATTGGGCGCAATCCGCGCACCGGGGCCGAGGTTTCTATTCCGCCGGGAAGGGCTGTGCGCTTCAAGCCGGGCAAAGAGCTGCAGTCGATCGACTGAAAATCACTTTATTCTCTTGTCTTGTTGCGCTGCCCATTTGAGCAGCGCCCGGGTGGCCATGACTCGTAGTAGCATCAAAGAACAGCCCGTTTTCGCGCGAGACCCAAGAATCAGATGTCGGAACCGAGTTCCCCGATTTCCAGTTCAACGCTTCAGTATTATCAGGCACTGCCATTGCCGGAAGCGGCGCCTCCGCGCCCGCGGTATTGGCTGCATGTGCTGCTGTTGCTTGCAACCCTGTTCACCACCCTGGTGATGGGTGCCAGGATGCAGTACAACTTCGATCACAATCGAGCCGCGCTGTCGTTTGCAGATGACTCCATCCCGTTTTTCCCTGCAAGCTGGTTCCTGACTCACCCGGGTAGGATATTGGCGGGCTGGCCTTTTGCGGCGACTCTGATGCTGTTCTTCCTGGCCCACGAGATGGGGCACTATCTGATGTGCCGACGCTATGGGATTCGAGCAACACTGCCATTTTTCATTCCGGTCCCGACGCCGATTGGGACGATGGGCGCCGTCATTTTGATTCGGTCGAAGATTCGTTCACGGGCAGCGTTGTTTGATGTTGGGATCGCCGGTCCGATCGCTGGTTTTGTCGTCGCGCTTATTGTTCTTGTTTTCTCTCTTGGACTGGCAAAGCCGGGTCCCTACGCCGTTGATGCTGGCGATTTGAAGATGGGGCTACCGCTGGTCTTTCAGTTTATTCACAACGCGTTGGGCTTCGTATCATCCAATCCGCGGATCGCTGGCGCGCCGTTGGGACAAATGCTCTTGCATCCCGCTTCTATCGCAGCGTGGGTGGGGATGTACGCGACTGCCTTGAATTTACTGCCCAGCAGTCAGCTGGATGGAGGGCACATTATCTACGCGCTGGCTCCAAAGGCGCACCGGCTTATCTCTTGGGGAACTGTGTTGGTGCTTGTGTTTTTGGGTCGTCACCAGATGAGTTGGGGAGTGTGGGCCGGGCTGATTCTGGCGATGAATGTCCTGACATTTCGTCAGGAACAGGCTCCCGAATATCCTTCGTTGCCTGCGAATCGGTGGCTATTGGCGGTCGTGGCTGCGATCATGCTGATGCTGACGTTTACGGTTTCCCCGTTTCAGATGAATTGGTAGGTCCCAGACCATTTTTGATATCGACCACGGTGTCATCCTGATGGCCTGCGCTTTTTGCAGGCCGGAGGATCGATGCAGTCCCCCGGCCGCACGAGCACTGCGGGCAGAGTTGCATAGGTCCTCCGGCGCCAATAAACGGCGCCATCAGGATGACAAAGCGGAATGGTATACAGCAAATTCCTAAATCGATCTTATCTGCGGGCTATTTGGCACCGCCAATAGCATCCCGGTTGAGATTCGGGATCTTTTGCTTGCAGGCTGAGCAGTCGATCAGAGTAGTGAGCCGCTTTCTTCGTGTTTCCTCTCTTTTCGCGCTGACGACCCAATAGGTGGATGTCCTCTGGTACCAGGGTGGCTGGGACTGGAAGAATGTCCAGGCTTCGCGGTTCGCGCGGAACTGCTTTTCGAAAGCTGGAGCAAGTTTGGCATTCGTTCTCTGTTCATAGGCATAGATCGCCGAGCGGTCGTCGTCACGCTTTTCGAATGCGGAGAGGCCAGCGGCGTGCATCAGTCCCTGCTTTGAGAGTTCTCTTGCGCGCCTGATGTTGATGGCGCTCCAGACGCTGCGCCGCTTGCGCGGGGTAAAGCGGATCTTGTAGCTGGTGGCGTCGATCGTCTTGCGGACGCCGTCGATCCAGCCGAAGCAGAGCGCGCCATCCACCGATTCAGGCCACGTAATGCTTGGACGTCCGGAATCGCGCTTGTAGAATCCGACGCAAAATTCTTCGGCATCGGCGTGGTGTTTTTCGAGCCACGCGCGCCAGTCTGCGAGCGTAGGAAAGAATTGCGGCTTGGGCTCTTTCGAGGACTTGGGCGATGGCTTTGGCATTTGCGAGAGATTATTCCGCGATTGCGGATTTACATCAACCAGAGAGCATCGACGTCGACGACTACCTGGGTGCGGGGAATTTTCTGTTGCGTTGCGTGGGCGAGCATTGCACGCAAAGTTGTATTCAGTTTTTCCCGGCTCGGCGACTTCAGCACGAAGTGATAGCGGTAGTCGCGCTTGAGGCGCATGATGGGCGCAGCAGCGGGACCGAGCACTCGGACTCCTTCGTGTCGGGTGTTGTCGAACCATTTCCCTAGTGTGCCGGACCATTTCAATGCGTCGTCGAGGTTATCGCTGCGGATCACGACATTCGCAAGGGCGGAATATGGCGGGTAGTGCATCCAGCTGCGGAAGCGGAGTTCTTTTTCGTAGAAGCCGATGAAGTCGTGGCGAGCGGCGTATTGGACGGCATAGTGGTCCTGGAAATAAGTTTGCAGAATGACTTTGCCGGGGAATTGGCCGCGGCCAGCTCGTCCGGCAACCTGAGTCAGGAGTTGGAAGGTACGTTCCGCTGCACGAAAGTCGGGCATACCGAGCGCTGCGTCTGCGCCGACTACGCCCACCAATGTGACACCATGGATGTCGTGGCCCTTGGCGATCATCTGCGTGCCTACGATCAGGTCGAGTTCGCCTTCATTGAGGGCATTAAGGGTGCGCTCGAAGTCTTCATGGCCGCGCACGGTGTCGCGGTCGAGACGCGCAATACGCGCTTGCGGGAACATGCCGTGAAGGAGTTCTTCCAGTTTTTCTGATCCGGTGCCGAGGAAATAGACATACTCACTGCCACAATGCACGCAGGCCTTGGGAACGGGCGCGACGTATCCGCAGTAATGACAGACCATTTTGTGTTCGCGCTTGTGGTGAGTGAGCGAGATGGCGCAGTTCTTACATTCCAGTTTCTTGCCGCAGGTCCGGCACAGGACGACCGGCGAGTATCCGCGGCGATTGAGCAGAACCATAACCTGCTCTTTGCGTTCGAGTCGTTGCTTGATTTCGTCCGCAAGTTTGCGCGAGATGACATGGTCGTGTCCGGTCTCCTGGAATTCGAGACGCATATCGACGACTTCGACTTCGGGAAGAGGCCGCTGCTCGACGCGATCCGGTAGTTCAATCAGCGCATATTTGCTCTTCTTCGCATTGAAGTAAGACTCCAGCGATGGAGTGGCCGAGCCCAGGACGACGGCTGCGTTGGACATCTTTGCGCGCATCACGGCTACATCGCGGGCGTGATAGCGAGGAGTTTCTTCCTGCTTGTAAGAACCGTCGTGCTCTTCGTCGACGATGATGAGGGCAAGATCGGCCACGGGGGCGAAAACGGCGGAGCGGGTGCCGACAACCATGCGAGCGTCGCCGCGCTTGATGCGATGCCACTGCTCGGCGCGTTCCTTGTCGGAGAGGGCGGAGTGAAGGATGGCGACTTCGTCCCCGAAGATCTGGTGCAGGTCGGCGGCGACTGCGGGAGTTAGACCGATTTCAGGGACTAGCAGGATGGCAGAGCGTCCGGTTTCGAGAACGGAGCGCATTCCGGCGAGATAAACCGCCGTCTTGCCGGAGCCCGTGACGCCGTGTAGCAGCATTCCGGAAAACTTGCGCTGCTCGACTCTTTCGCGCAGGCAGGCAAGGGCGGATTTCTGGGCCGAGGTGAAATCGAACTCGAAGGGTTGAGGGCGCGGCTTGGTCCTTGAGACGGTGAAGTCAGCGGGCTCTTCGATGAGCTGGACCAGGCCTCTGCGAACCAGCGTGCTCAGAGTAGTTCGTGGGACTTCGAGCGAGTTAAGGGACTCTACCGGAATCCTGCCTCCGCCGGCGGCGAGAGTGTCGACGATCGTCCGCTGGTTGTTGTTCAGCTTCCCTTCCGCAGACGTGAGCACGGCGACCTTGATTGTGCGATTGGCCTGCTGCTGCGCGGAGATGTCCTGGCGGATAATCCATTTCTTGCGGATCATGCCGTCGAGAATTTTGCGGGATGCCCCAGTTGCGGAGCGGAGTGTTTGTTCTCGGATGAGCGACGGGCCCACAGCGGCTAAAGCCGCCACATCTCGTGCGTCTGACGGCACGGCTAAAGCCGTGCCCTTCCCGTTCGTGGTGTCACCACGATTCAGGGGGTCGTTAGCACCAGTGGTATTCTTCGGTGCGCCGCTTGTGGAGAGAGAAGTCGCAGCGTCAAAGGAAGTCCCCACTTCTCCCAAATTCGGGGAGAAATGGGGCACCCATCGCGTTTCACCTTCCTGACTTGCGGCAGCGAGATGGTCGAGGACGCGGAATTCTGTCGCTTGCTCTTCTGGAGTGCGCTGCGATCGCGCGGACGAACCCGACATTCCTGCGAGGTGCAGTGCCATGTGGCCCTGCTCGGTGATGCGGTATCCGACCACGCGTTTGAACTCGGCGATGAGCGGGAGCATGGTGCGGAAGACTTCGCCGATGGGAGCGAGGTAGTAGTCGGCGATCCAGCGACCGAGCCGCAGCAAGTGATCGTCGAGGACTGGCGTGGGATCGACGACGCTGAGAATATTCTTCGCGGTGACGCTTGGCTTGCGATCGTGGAGATCGACTACTATGCCCATCATGCGCTGCTGGCGGAAGGGGACGAGGACGCGTCCGCCGACTACCGGCGTCACGTCAATTGGGACGCGGTAGGTGAATGCCATGTCCAGCGGCACGGGGAGGGCGACGTCGGAGAATTCGGGCATTGATGGGAAGGATAAACTAATGCGCGGTGTGGACGGGGCTTGGGTGCAATAGGGATCCTTCGACTGCGTCGCCGTTCGCTTCGCTCGCGTCGACTTCGCTCAGGATGACAGAGCGTTTGGGTTCAACACGGAATGCGCCCGTCTCTACACGGTCTCCTTTGGCGGCGGCTTGAGGCCTAAGTATTTCATCACCATCTGCAGGTCTTTCCAGGCTTCGCCTTTTTGGCGAGGGTCACGAAGAAGGAAGGCTGGGTGATAGGTGACGGCTAGCTTTGCTCCTTGCCAGTTCGGGTCGCTACTGCGCGCGCCCGTCGGCATGAAATCGTAGAAGCGCCCGCGGAGTTCCATCATTGGCGCATTGATCGCCAGAAGATTCTTGGCCGCGACCGCGCCTAGGGCAACGATAACCTTCGGCTTGATGACCGCAATTTGACGCATCAGGAATGGCGAGCAGGTGTCGCATTCGTCGCGCTCGGGCGTGCGGTTGCCGGGCGGGCGGCATTTCACCACATTCGCGATGTAGACCTCTTCGCGGCGCAGTCCCATGGCTTTGATCATGTTGTTGAGGAGTTGGCCGGCGCGACCCACGAACGGCTCCCCTTGTGCGTCTTCGTCGGCACCTGGGCCTTCGCCGACAAACATGAGATCCGCTTGCGGATTTCCTACGCCGAAGACAATCTGCTTGCGTCCTTGCTTATGCAGTTTGCAGCGCGTGCAATCGCCGAGGTCTTCGCGGATGAGCTTGAGAGCGGCAATGGGGTCGGTTACGTTCTGCTCGGGTTTCGAGTTAGCTACTTCAAGTATGGTCTCGTCGACTGGCTTGGCTACGACGGCGGATTTCCTTGGGGACATTTCCTCTCGCAGTTCCGGCCGGGAACTTGATTCGACTTCCGGGACGGCTTCAGGCGGCGCTGATTCCGTCTGCATTACGTTTTCCTGGCGGCGGTAGAAATCGTAGATGCCGAGTTCGTTGTAGAAACGGACTCGATCGGCCAAGGCGCGGCGCTGGTCGGGATTCAGGGTGGTCGGCACTATTCGGTGAGGCGATTATACGTTGGAGTGGTGCGGAGGAAATTCCCATTTTTGGATAGTTCCGAATTCAGGGTAGGGATCCTTCGACTGCGCTCAGGATGACAATACCAATAATCAGGCTTTGAGTGGAGATTTGCGGGAGTGGCGAAGCTTCACTGCCTGGTCCAGCACACGCTGGGCTACTTCCCATTTCGTGGTTTCGGGTACTTCCACGACTTCGTCGTGAGTGATGATGGTGACCGCATTGCGATCGGAGTCGAAGCCCACGCCTTCGCGGGAAACGTCGTTGAGGACAATTGCGTCGAGGTTCTTGGAGACTAGCTTCTGGCGGGCATTCTCGAGCGCGTTTTCCGTTTCGGCAGCAAAGCCCACGATGATTTGTGATGCTTTCTTCTGCGACAGTTCCTTCAGGATATCCGGAGTGGCCTCGAGTTCGAGAGTCATCGGACCTTTGCGTTTGATCTTCTGGGCTGCGGCGGATTTTGGCCGGTAGTCGGATACCGCCGCGGTTTTGATCACGATGGTCGCCTGTGGCAGCAGATTCATGACGGCATCGCGCATTTGTTCTGTCGATTCGACTCGCGTCACCTCGGCGGCTCCAGGAGGGGTCAGATTCGTCGGCCCGCTGACCAGGAGGACTCGCGCTCCACGGCGCAATGCGGCTTCGGCGAGGGCATATCCCATGCGCCCGCTGGAGCGATTGGTAAGATAACGGACCGGATCGATCTTCTCGCGGGTAGGGCCGGCGGTGATGAGAAGGGTTTCGCCAGCCAAATCCTGTGTGGCACCTAACGTTTCAAGGACCGCCGCGACTACAGCTTCATTTTCGGCCAGACGTCCCTGGCCGACCATGCCGCAGGCTAGATAGCCCGATCCGGGCTCGACGATCTTCACGCCTCGCTTGCGGAGGATCTCAAGATTGGCCTGCGTCGCAGGATGGTTCCACATGTTGACGTTCATCGCGGGGGCGACCACAACCGGAGCGGTCGTTGCGAGGTAGAGCGTGGTCAGGAAATCGGTGGCAATGCCTTGTGCGAAGTGTGCGAGAACATCGGCTGTGGCGGGAACGACGACCACCGCGTCGATCGCTTGCGCTACGGCGATGTGTTCGATCGCCGAGTCGATATTGGGCTCGTGCTCTTCGCCGGAGGAAAACATCCCGGTGATGACTTTTTCTCCGGAGAGTGCGGCGAAGGTAAGGGGCCGAACGAATTCCTGGGCGGCGCGGGTCATGATGACCTGCACGCGGATGCCGCGGTCCTGCAGAAGACGCAGGATCTCGGCTGCTTTGTATGCTGCGATTCCGCCGGTGACGCCGAGGGCGATCTTCATATTGTTGATTGATGATTTTTGATTGCTGATTGATTCAACCGACGACAATTAACAATCAACCACCACTGGAATCAACAAATGCTTACTCTTGACCGAGAGCTTTGTCGAGAGATTCAGCAGCCTGTTCGGCGGCGCTGCGGGTTTCGGTCATCTCCCATTTGACCTTGCCGGCACGGATCTCGTCTTGCGCAATGCGGCAGGGTTTGCGGGAGGATGTATCGACCACGGGAGGAGCGCCGGACTGCAGTTGCCGTGCACGCCGCGCTGCCACCAAAATATACCGGTAGTTGCTGTCAAAGCCATCGATCAACTTCATTGGGACGTCCCCCTTGAAAAGCAAGTTGAAGTGTAATCAGTGCCGAACGTCGATCCAAACGTGCCGCAGAACAGAGCGACCATCGGGCTGTCCCGCTTCTAGCTGTTTCCGGTCGATACCCGGTTGACGGGCATCTCAACAATCATACCTCGAAACCTACGAGTGTGCTGAGGGTACGGGAGTACGAAAGGATGCAAGGATGGGCTGCACCTTCTCCTTCAAATTGGCCAAGCGCAGACGTTCGGCTCGATCGCGGATGGCCTGCTCCTCAGAGGACAGCGGGCGTTCCTGGCGGCGCAAGCGCTCGGACAGCACGATGGCCTGAAGTCTTTCGATCGACTTTTCGAGCCTGTCATTAATCAGAATGTAGTCGTACTTGTCGTACTCTTCGATCTCGCGCTTTGCCGTGAGCAGTCGGCGTTGAATCTCGGACTCCGAATTCTCGCTACGGTTGCGGAGACGCCACTCCAACGTCGCGCGGTCGGGGGGGAGTATGAAAATGCTGATCGCGTCGGTGAGATTCAGTTTGACCTGAGCAGCTCCTTGCACGTCGATGTCGAGCAACAGATCGTGGCCAGTTTGGCTGGCCTGTCTAAGGTATTCACGCGCAGTCCCATAGCACTTGCCGTACACTTCGGCGTATTCGAGAAACTCTCCGGCGGCAATCATGCGATGAAACTCATCCATCGGCACATAATGGTAATGTTTTCCATTCTGCTCGCTGCCGCGCGGAGCACGCGTCGTGTAAGAGATGGAAAACTCGAGATTGGGGACGAGCTTGAGCAGCTCATTCGTCAGAGTTGATTTTCCGGATCCCGAAGGAGCGGAGATGATATAGACCAGCGGCTTCGAGGATGAGCTCATTCCAGGTTTTGCACCTGCTCGCGCGATTTTTCGATTTCTGCCTTCATGGCAAGGCCAGCTTCCGTAATTTTGAGCGCTTCCCCGGCAAGTCCGGAAGTCTTCGAAAGTAGGGTGTTGGCCTCGCGGTTCATTTCTTGTAAGAGAAAGTCGAGCTTCTTGCCGATTTCGCCGCCTTGATCGAGCAATCCGAGGAAATGCTGCACGTGAGTTTCGAGGCGGACGATTTCTTCCTGGATATCGCTGCGATCGACCAAGAGGGCTGCCTCTTGCATGACGCGTTCGCGATCGATGCTCGAGCCCAATAATTCCTGCAGACGCGACTGTAAACGCTCCATATAGTTTTGGAGAACGGCGCGGCGGTGGCTCTGCACACTCTTGCCCGCTTCTTGCAGATGAGCCATCCGCTCGCGGAGCTCACGGACGATGCCGCGGCCCTCTTCTTCGCGCATCTGGTTCAAGCGATCGAGAACTTCTTCGACCTTGGACATCACTCCGGATTCAATCTCTCCATCGGCACTGTCGGCCGCGGAGTCGAGAGCTCCGGGGATACGCAGGACTGCGTTGAGGTCGGGCTCGGTGGCAATCGAGAACTCGGTGGCTGCGGAGCGGAAGGCTGAGATGTATCCGCTGATCAGCTCCCGGTTGAGAGAGAAACTCTCGCTGGTAGAACGATCGAGGCTGAGGGAGATTTCGACATGTCCGCGCGCCACCTTTTCTTTCAGAAGGCGGCGAAGTTGCATCTCAAGCGAGTCGGTACCTGAGGGCAGACGGAAGTGGAGGTCCAGGAAACGATGGTTCACCGATTTTAAAGACAGTGTGAAGCCGAGCCGCGTGCCTAGTTGAGCAGAGGCAGGGCTCCCGCCGTTCTGCTGTATCTCACCTTTCACCTGCGCAAAACCTGTCATCGAGCGTATGGGCATAGGGGCCGGATTCTTACCGTTCTGCAACCACCTTCGGGATTTCCAGATTTGAAAACTGCAATTCGTACAATCGGCGATACGTGCCAACCTGTCTCATCAACTCGTCGTGCGGTCCGGTTTCGGCGATGCGACCGTTATCAATTACCACGATGCGGTCGGCACGGCGAACCGTAGAAAGCCGATGAGCGATCACGAATACGGTACGCCCACTCATCAGGTTGTGCAGAGCGGACTGTACCAGTGCTTCGGACTCGCTGTCGAGAGCCGAAGTTGCTTCGTCCAGAATCAGGATGGGCGCGTTTTTCAGCAGCGCGCGGGCGATCGCCAAACGCTGACGCTCGCCGCCGGAAAGCCGCACGCCTCTCTCACCAATGACAGTATCGTAACCCGTGGGCAGGGCCAGAATGAAGTCGTGAGCGAGTGCGGCGCGCGCTGCGGCCTCGACGTCTTTCATATGCACGTGGGGCTGGCCGTAGGCGATGTTGTTGCGGACCGTATCGTTGAAGAGGACGGTCTCCTGGGTCACGATGCCGACTTGAGAACGAAGCGACGAAAGAGTTACGTCGCGGACGTCGTGGCCATCCACAAGGATGCGGCCTGAGGTGACGTCGAAGAATCTTGGGATCAGATGAACGAGGGTGCTCTTCCCTGCGCCGCTGGAACCGACGATGGCGAGGACTTCGCCACGCCGGACTTCGAGATTGATACCGTGGAGAATTTCGCGTGACTCTTCACCGTCGGACTGATACGAGAAAGAGACGTCATCAAAACGGATATTGTTGGCGAAGCGTGGGAGCGGTTTCGCGCCGGACTTCTCGGTCACGACGTCTTCGGTGTCCATGAACTTGAACAACTGCGACGACGCGCCGAGCGCCTGCTGGAAGCTGTTGTTGAAGACAGCAAACTTGCGGACCGGGTTGTACATGCTGAGGACAGCGGCCACAAAGGCGATGAATGCGCCAAGCGTGAGTTCATTGCGAGCGATTTGATCGCGGCCCAGTAAAAGCAGAAGGGCCACGGCTACGGCACCGAAGATATCCATCAGCGGGGAGCTGATAGCCGCCGCCGCCACCGAGCGAAGATTGGCGCGGAAGAGACGCTGAGCAGCCTTGCGGAAGCGGGCGACCTCCCAGGATTCCATCCCGAAGGCTTTGACGATACGGTTTCCAGTGATGGTTTCGTGCAAGATGTTCTGCACGTCGGCGAGTTGATCCTGGCCTGTACGCGTCGTGGAGCGGACACGTCGGCCGATGCGAACCGCCGAAAAAATGATAATCGGAATAAAGACGACGAGCACCCACGCGAGTTGCCTACCCAACACGATCACAAGACCAGCGGTAAAAAGGAAGGTGAAGAATTGTTGCAAACCTTCAGCCAAAACGCTCGACATGGCGAACTGTACACGCTCGATGTCGTTGATGATGGTCGAAATCAAAGTGCCGGTGGTGTGCTTCTGGAAGAATGCCGCTGAGCGGCGAAGAACGGAGTTGTAGAGATCATTGCGCAGATTGGTGATCATGCCGTATCCGGCGTGATTCACCAGATACGTTCCAACGTAGTCGAAGATTCCCTTTAACACGGTTGAGGCGACCAGCGCGTAGGCAACGATCTTCCAGGCATTTTGAAAATGAGTGGGAACGAAGCGCTGAAGATAGACAGGCGCTCCTGTCTGCGGATTGGTAAACAGGATGATGTTTTCGGAACCTGAAGCGGGATTGAGCACGCGGTCAAGGACCGGCTTCAGCAGCATGAGTCGGAAGGCTTCCAAGAAGCCGACTCCAGCGAGAAGAAAGACACCGGGCAGAAGCTGGATCAGGAACGGGAGCACGTAGCGAACGAGGCGCATCAGTTGCCGCATGAGGCTCCTGCGCGGTTGAGCCCGCAATCGCGAGAGGTCGGCGAGGTGAAAAAGGGGTACAAGGTTCTATTTTACTTGAGTAGAAGCCGGTAAGAATGGCGTTTCAGGTGCGGCTTGCTACCGGCTGCAGCACGGACCAGGGTAGGGATGTTTCGACTCCGCCGCGACTATCGTCGCGACTGCGCTCAACATGACACGGTGTAGGGACAGGTTCCTAAGCCAGTTTGTCCGCGCGCAAGGGATAGGACCTCAACGAGGGCTATCGCGGTGAACAACTTTGACGCGGTATCCGGCGCGGCGCAGTTTCTTGCCTACTTCTTCGGCGATCATAACTGATCGATGCTGGCCGCCGGTGCAGCCGAATCCGATTGTCAGGTAGCTTTTTCCTTCGTGGATGTAGTGAGGCAGCAGGTATACGAGCAGATCTGAGATCCGAGAGACGAACTCCTGCGTCTGGGGGAACGAGCGAATGTACTTGGCGACGCGGGGATGACGTCCGGTGAGCGGCCGAAACTCAGGCACGAAGTGCGGGTTGGGCAGGAAGCGAACATCGAAGACGAGGTCGGCATCTTCGGGAACTCCCTGGCGGAATCCGAAGCTGACACTGGAGACCAGGATGCTCTTTTCAGGCGACTGCTCGTGAAAACGCTCGTTAATGTGGGCGCGCAGCTCGTGGACATTGAATTTCGATGTGTCGATCACGAAATCGGCGACCCGGCGAATCACTCCGAGGTGACCACGCTCTTGCTTCAGTGCGGATTTCACCGGCGAGTCCGTGCCGAGAGGATGCGGCCGGCGGGTCTCGCTGAAGCGGCGGAGCAGCACGGAATCGGAGGCTTCTAAAAAGACGACTTTGGTCGGGATCATCCGCCGGACCGATTTCAGAATTTTCGGCAGCTTGGCGAGTGCAGAGCCCTCTCGAACGTCTACAACAAGAGCGGTACGACGGATGTCCCGCGATTGTGTGGCCAATTCGGCGAATCGCTGAATTAGCTCGACGGGGAGATTATCGACACAGTAGTAGCCCAGATCCTCAAAAGCCTTGAGGACTGAAGCCTTACCGGATCCGCTCATGCCCGTGATGATGACCAGTTCCGGAGAGCGGCGCGTTTCCCGCGGATGGTCAGTCGAGCGTCTGTGTAAAACACGAGGGGGCTTGCGACCCTTCATGAAATGGATAGTAGCATCGAAGCCCGCGTCCTGCGGGCTGCGGCGATTGCCGAGTCAGATACGGGCGGGCCAGGCGGGTCGCGTCCGGGTAAAAGCGAGATTTGTGTCTAAAAGCTCTGGCCTGTAATCTATGGCGTCATGAAAAAGTTCGAAGAGCTTACAGAACGCGAAATATTGGCTTTGGCAATCGGTCTGGAAGAAGAGGATGAACGGGTGTACGCCGACTTCGCGGAAGGGTTGCGGCAGGATTTTCCAGCGACGGCATCGATGTTTTTGGGCATGCGGGAGGAGGAATCCGGCCACCGGCGTCGTCTGCTGGAGCTCTATCGGAAGAAGTTTGGCGAACATATTCCCCTGATCCGTCGGCAGGATGTGCGTGGATTTGTGGAGCGTCCGGCGTTGTGGCTGGTGCGTCCGTTGCGGATCGATGCAGTACGCAAAGAAGCTTCGACGATGGAAGTGGAGACGCGGCGCTTTTATGAGAAAGCGGCGGCCCGGACGCAGGACGCCAGTATCCGCCAACTGCTCGACGATCTAGCGAATGAAGAGCGCGAACATGAAAACCGTGCGCAGGAACTCGATAAACAAAAGTTGCCGGACAGCGTGAAGGCAGATGAAGAAGTGGCGCAGCGGCGGTTGTTTGTTCTGCAGATTGTGCAACCCGGGCTGGCGGGGTTGATGGATGGATCGGTTTCGACGTTAGCACCCGTATTTGCGGCGGCGTTAGCCACCCAGAAGAGCTGGGACGCATTTCTCGTCGGGATGGCGGCGTCCGCCGGAGCCGGCATCAGCATGGGCTTTGCTGAGGCTCTTTCCGACGATGGAAGTCTGACTGGCCGCGGGCATCCGTGGGTGCGTGGGCTAATTTGCGGAGCAATGACCGCGGTAGGCGGGATCGGGCACACGCTTCCCTTCTTGATCCGAGATTTCCGTGCGGCCCTATTGGCCGCCGGCATGGTGGTCCTTGTAGAGCTGGGCACAATCACCTGGATCCGGCGACGATACATGGACACGCCTTGGGTCACCGCCGCACTCCAAGTCGGCTTGGGTGGTGTCCTCGTGTTTCTTACCGGCGTGCTGATTGGAAGCTCGTGAAAGGGATTGGTGATTGTCGATTAGGTGATTGCGTGATTATCGATTGAAAACCTACGTACGCTCCGGAGTTTTCAATCAACAATCATCAATCGGACAATCATCAATTCTTCAGGGTTGCGTGTCGAGCGGGTGCGCGCTCTTTTCGTAGAATTCGTTTTGCATCTTCAGGCTTACGTCGTCGGCCTTCACTGCTTTGATCGCATTCACGACCGAGTCCACCCACCAGTTCATCTGATATTCGCCGAGTTCCTTTGTCGCGGCTGAGCCGTCTCCGGAATAGTGATTTGGGAACCGCGTGTACCACCAGATGCCGGTGTAGACACCTTCGGGAAGCTTTTGGCGGGCCTGATCGGCGCCGGATTCGCTGGTGGCGCGATCTGTGTGAACCAGGTCGGGACGGGAGATCATCATCTTGGAGGTTTCGCTTTCGCCGGCGTGCATGTCGATTTTCGTTTTCTTCGCCGGGCCGCCATGTTGCGGAGAACGCTCGTCGAAAACGTAGACGACGTAGTCATGGGGCTTGTCGAGTTGCGATTGCGCGAAATACGGCAGCAGGTGCTCGTTCCCCCCGTGTCCATTGACGATCAGGATCTTCTTGCATCCATTGCGGGCCATCTCGTCGGTGGTTTCCTGCAGGAGCGCGAGTTGCAGGCTGCGGCTGTAGGCTACGGTCCCGGGCTCGTGCTTGGCCTCGGCAATCTGTCCGAAATAGTACTCAGGGAAGACGATTGCGTATTCCCGATCGGCTGCGTGAAGTGCGGCGTAGCGGACATCGAGGAGATCGGTGCCGAGGGGAAGATGCGGTCCGTGTTTCTCGAGAATGCCGAAGGGGAGCAGGCAGACTCCCTGAGAGCGTTGAATGCCTTCGCGGAAATCGGAAGCCGTGAGTTCTTCCCAGTGGACGGACAGCTTCGGTTGTGAGGAGGCGGCTTGTCCGTGAAGAAGAGGCGATATGCAAAGAGTGAGTGCGAGCAACTGACACAAAGAGAGACGGCGGAGTATGCGCATCATCATGGCAGAAAACCCCTCGGCGGCGGATTGTAGCACGTAGAATGGCTCTATTAAAACGTATCAATAGAGGCGATAGGCAAATAGCTTCTTTCGAGTTCCGGGATATGCTTGTAATCTTCTTCGTCATCCGCGGTGTCTGGCGAGGAGATCCAAGGCTTCACCACAGAGGGCACAGAGGGCACAGAGGATCACAGGGGAAACCGGCGGCTATAAAATGTCGGTTTGTTTGACGCATTAAACCAGGGGGCTTCCTTGAGACGACTGGACACTGCAGTAGCTTCCGTCATTTTGTTCTTGCTGGTGGCGTCGTGTGCACCAGCGCAGCAACTAGTCCAGGCTCCACGCGAGGACGGGGCCAGTACGCCGCTGAGGGTCTACACCCCGAGCAACGACGGGTGCGCGCCGCAGGCGCTGATTTCTCCGGGAGCCGGAGGGAACGAGAACGGCTATCAATACCTGGCCGAAGGAATGCAAGCAAATGGCTGGCGGGCCATCGTGATAGGACACAAAGAGAGTGGCGGATCCGCACTCCGTTCAGACATGCGGGATGTTGGAGGAGTGAAGAAGGGATTGGACGAGTTGGTGAACGATCCGAAGCCTTACAATGCACGTTTGATCGATATAGCTGCTGCATTGAAGTGGGCGGCGAATTCGTGCAAAGCGCCTTTTGTGGCACTGCTCGGGCATTCCATGGGAGCGCGCACGGTCATGGTCGAGGCTGGGGCTAAGAACAATTTCGGAATAAAAGGTCCCGATCGATTTGATGCGTATGTGGCTCTCTCACCGGACGGTCCCGGGAAGATGTTTCCGGAAAATGCATGGTCAGGAATTCAGAAGCCAGTCCTGATGCTGACCGGGACCCGCGACAAGAGCCTGGACGGCGACTGGAAATCGCGCACAATTCCCTATCAGAGTCTTCCGGCGGGTTGCAAGTGGCTGGGAGTCATCGAGGGGGCTTCGCATCTGAATTTTGCGGGAGTTGGATTTGCGGGATCGACCGAGAAGCTCGTACTTCTCGAGACGAAGGCGTTCCTGAATTCGCTCCGCACGGGCAAGTGTGGAACACCGGTACAGGCGGATGGAATTACGATGCACAGCAAGTAGCGCGGGAGTGAGCTTTACGATCGCCCCAGCCTCTCGCCTGCACAGAAGACAAGAAGGCGGGGCGTCGTTTTCTAGAAAGCCCTCATTTCAAGAAGATCTCTTGCATGAGATCTGAGCTGATGATTTCTCGAATCTCTGCGCGTTTCTCACCCAGTTGTTGCGCGGCCTGCTTTCCACCGAGAATCTTGTCGCGCGCGGCTTCGCCCTTGGCGGCGAGACCGTCCATGGCTGCGTGATTCTTGTACTCGATGGCGACCGCGATATCCCAGTCTTCCGGAGTCGCTTTGGTTTCTTTGAGGAAGATTTTGTAATCCATGATTACTCCTTGACGTTTTTCTTCCTCAATCAGGGGCTTAGTCGATTGCCGAAGGCTCGTCAGATACGCGTCCATCTGATTCGGTTTGACGCGGATCAACTGGACGCGCCAGACCGGTCCTTCGGTGTAGTGTTCTTGGGCGACCAGGACTGGGACAAAAAGCAACAGCACAACGGCAAGGCTGTAGATCTTTTTCATGGTGGGCTCCTGGAATGGAATTTGAGATTGAGACAGCGGGGAGGATCATACGCTTGGGAGAGGAAGAGGGCCAGCGCGGAATCTCCGCGAGATCGACTACAGACAAACTGGAGCCTGCGGCGACTCAGAAACGAGTGAAGTCCAAGGCCAATTGCTTGCAAGTGCCATCTAAGCGGAGCGAAGCTACGCGCCGCAGTTGTTCGAGGGAAGGGATGCTTCGACTCCGCCGGAGTTCCGCTTCGCTACACTCCGACTCCGCTCTGCATGACAATTGTTCTGGATACACAGAAGAGGTTGGCACCATTTCCTGAATCACTCTACAAGTCACCCCCACTTCTCGCGCAAACTGCGCGCGAGAAATGGGGCACCCATCGGTTTTCAGAATTAAGTTAGGGAACTTCGATCAGCTGCATCTTGCCGTCTTTGGCACGGTGCAGGACCATGACCTTGCCCTTGGGATCGCGGAAGACGAACACGTCGCGGTCTTTGAAGTGCGCCTCTTTGATCGCTTCTTCGAGGGTCATCGGGCGCATGGCGACCGCGTCGTCCGAGCGAACCAGGTGCACTTCAGTCGTCTTGGCCACCGCTGGATACTTATGAACCAGCACGGGAACCGCAGTCGTTTCTGACAGACCGACGGCCGCTTTGATCTCTTCCTGGTCCGAGTGTCCGTTCCACTTCTTGGTTTCTTCGGTTTTGCGGGCAGAGCGCTTCTTGGACTGCCAGCGGGTCTTGTGCTTGATGGCCTGCTTCTCGAGATGGTCGAGAGCTTCGTTGACGGCGATTGTCATGTCCTTGGCTTGAGCGAGACCGACCAGCGGTCCATTGCGGGGAGTGATCGTAATTTCGGCTTTATGGCGATGTTTTTCGACGGCGAGAATGACCTTCGTTTCAAATCTGTCGCCTAAGATTTTGCGGATTTTGGTGAGGCCGGTTTCTACTTCTTTACGGATGGCGTTGGTGACTTCGTACTGTCTTCCGGTGTACTCCACATTCATGAGCGCCCCTCCATTTCAATTCGATGAGTTAAAACGGGCACTGCATCTGGAACAATTGGTAATTGAGTAATTTTGTAATTTGGTAATTGGAAAAACGGAATAGGCAATTGGCTTTTAAAAATTTCCCAATTACCGATTGCACAATTACCAAATCTATTTCTTTACCCGGCGTTGGTGGGTGCTCGGGATGCGCATGTCTTCGCGGTATTTGGCTACCGTGCGGCGGGTCACCTGAATGCCCTGAGACTGCAGGATGCGGGTGATCTGCTCGTCGGTCAACGGACGAGTTGGATCTTCTTCTTCGATGAGCTTTTTGACACGGCGCTTGAGGATCAACAGAGATGTGCCACCGCCCTCTGGGCCCTGTACGCTCTCGCTGAAGAAGTAACGCAACTCGAATACGCCTTGTGGTGTATGGGCGTATTTGCTGGCTACGGCACGGCTAACCGTTGAAGGATGCACGCCGATTTCTTCGGCCACCTCCTTGATCATCATGGGCTTGAGTTGATCGATTCCCCGTTCCAGGAACTCCTGCTGGCGGGCAACGATTGAATAACAAACTTTGGTGATCGTTTGCTTGCGCTGCTCGATGTTCTTGATGAGCTGGATTGCGCTCTTGTAGCGCTCTTTGACGTAATCGCGCGTGTTCTTGTCGTTGGTGCCGTCGCGGGTAACGAGCTTCTTGTATGCCGGATTCAGCCGAAGCTGCGGCAGGTCTTCGTCGTTCATGATGACCAGCCACTCGTCGCCGTGCTTTACGAAGGCAACATCGGGCTCGATGAGGCGCGCTTGAACAATGTTGTAGCGCAGGCCGGGTCGAGGATCGAGGGTGCGGATGTAGTCGAGCGCGGTTTGCACCGCTTCAATCGGGCGTCCAATTGCTTTGGAGATCTCTTTGTGCTGTTTGTTCTGCACGGCGCGAAGATGCTGATCAACAATCGCCATCGCGTCCTGCAAAACCTGAGCCGTGCCATTGCCATTCTTGTGCTGGGCCAGTTGCACTTGGTGGAAATGAAGCTGATTCAGCAGGCACTGACGCAGATCGCGGCAGGCCACACCGGGCGGATCCAGTTGCTGGACGACTTGCAGCGCTTCCTGCAAATCGGCGGCACTGAAATTAGGCTTATATGTCGGTTTCGCTGGGGCGGCTGGCTCGGGAGCGGGAGCGGCGGCGGCACCAGTCGTGGAACTCGCGGCGAACGCAGGCTCCGCTATGACCGGCGTTTCGGCTCGTGGGCTGATTGTCAGGTCCCCATCCATGGGGTCCTCAACGGAATCATCCGGGCTCGGAACAGTGGCAGTGTCCACGGGCAGCTCGGTCTCGGCGATGCCCAGCGCCTGCACTTCGCTGGCGATGCTCTTCGCTGTTTCCGCATCGGCTTCTGGTGTGGCTGCCGGGGCAATTCCCAGCAACTCGTCGTCGCTGGCGATCAGGTAGCCGTCTTCATTGAGGTTGCCGATGATCAGATCCGCGGCCTCGCGGACTTCGCGACGCACGCTCAGCGCGCCCAATTGCCACGCCAGGTGGTCCGTAAGATTCGACGGCTTCGACAGGAAGTTCTCGAACGACGGGCGCTCGATGTCTTCCATCTCGCTGTGCGTGCGGTAGCCGGGGTCGAGATAGTCCTGGAAAAACGAACCGAAGTCGATTTCTTCGAAGGGATCTTTCTTTTCGACTGCGGTAATTGGGTTTTCTTCGGTAGTCGCGGTCGTGGCGCGTTCGCGGTCTTCTTCTTTCTTCCCGACTTCGTCGAGGAGGGGAACGGAATCTTCTAATTCCTCAAGGACCGGGTTCTCGACCATCTCAGTGTTGATCATGTCCTTGAGCTCGAGCTTATTGAGCGCAAGGACGGAGACCATCTGCACCAGGCCAGGGGTAAGGATCTGGCGCTGGGAGAGCTTGACGCTGAGTTTATGTTGTAGAAGAACCATGTTTCAAGGTTTCAAGGTTTCAAGGTTTCAAGGTTTCAAAGACTCAAGATTTCGGTTCAACTTTGAAACCTTGAAACTCTGAAACTTTGAAACCTGCTTTCGTTACACCAGCGAGAAACTCTCGCCCAAGTACACCCTTCTTACTTCCGGATCGCCGGCTAGCTGGCCGGGCTCTCCGTGACGGAAGATGCGTCCGTCGTCGATGATGTAGGCGCGATCCGTGACTGACAGCGTCTCGCGCACGTTGTGATCCGTAATCAGGACTCCGATGCCGCTGGCCCGCAAGCTGCTGATGATCTTCTGCAGGTCGAGCACTGCAATCGGGTCGATCCCGGAAAACGGTTCATCCAGCAAAATGAACGTGGGATTGATGCACAGGCAACGGGCAATTTCCACGCGCCGGCGTTCGCCTCCAGAAAGGGCATATCCGCGATTCTGGCGGATGTGCTCCAGTCCCAGTTCGTCGATAAACTTCTCCATCTTTTCGCGGCGCTCGTGCCAGGAAATCGACTGCGCCTCCAGCACCGCGAGGATGTTTTCTTCTACGGTTAGCTTGCGAAATACTGAAGCTTCTTGCGGGAGATAGCTGATGCCAAACTGGCGGGCCCGGAGGTACATGGGAACGTCAGTGATGTCCTGACCGTCATACAAAATGCGGCCAGTGTCAGGGGGGATCAGACCAACGATGGTGTAGAACGTTGTGGTCTTGCCAGCGCCGTTAGGTCCAAGTAATCCAACAACTTCGCCCTGCTGAACCAGTAGGCTAACCCCATTTACAACGCGACGGCCACGGTACGTCTTCCCGATTTCTTCGGTGGCCAAGGTACGCATTTATCTTGCCATTATCGGGCAATCCGCGTCTGCGTTACCACAGGACTGCTTGCTTCGCCTTCTACGAGCACCCTATCATCGTGTCTAAAGAAAGTCAACGAAACCCCGGTAATCTTGCCCTGTTCGGCATCAAAAATGCTAGGCGGTCCACCGGTAAGGACAAATTTGTCCTCCGCCGCTGTATAGACCAGTTTTTGCCCCTCAGCGCGGCGTTTGGGCTGTTGAATCAATACGTTGCCTTCGGCAACCATCCGATCCAGTTGGCCGGGGGTGGAAAGTGGCTGGATCGAGGACTGGCTGTGGGGCAGCAGATAGGCATCGGCTGTCTTGGCTGAGGCAGTAAACTCGGTCGCTTTGGCGAGGACGTCACCCTCGTAGTGCACCTTGCGTTCCGAGTCGACATAAGTAACTTTCGCGGCCGTAATCGTGATTGGGCTTGTGCCGCTTGGGGCGGATCCGGCCTTCGCCGACCGGCGGCTTTTGTCCGCGGCCGGCTTCGGCGGTTTTTCCGATTGAACCTTCTCTGATTGAACAAGGATCGTCTGCACCGGCTGCGCCGGTGTGCCTAGGGCCGTGACGTTACGATGGTCGCGATCAAACTGGATCGAAGGCGCTTCGATAACATTCGCGTCTTGCCAGAGTCTGACGTTCCCCTTGTAAAGCGCCACTGGCGGAGCGTTGTGCGCTGTCATGGTCTGGGCGGTTACGTGGATCGGGGAAGATGAAGCGAGCAAGGCGCCATTCGGATTTTCTTTTACGTCGCTATAGGTGCTTTTGACGTCGCCGTCCGCCAATGCGTCGCCGTTGGCGCGATTGATACGAATCGTATTGGCGGTAGTTGCCATACCTCCGTTGGCCACGCGCGGGCTGCCGATGAGTAGCAGCATCTGATTCGCGGGAGTGTATCGGGCGGAGTCTGCCCAGGCCTGCATTCGTTTGTCAGGTCCCAGATTGTCGGCGTAGGTGAATTGGCCGGTTTGCGTAATGGTCTCGATGCCACCCTGAGGAAGGAATGTCGCTTCGACCGAGTCGCTCGTACTGATGCGGTCGGGCTGGCCAGGCGTTGAGCTGACAATGCGGGCATCGGGGGCGCCGTGAATGGTCGCGAGATGGGTCGCGCCATCGGATCGAGCGAAGTCGGCGGTAAACTTGCCCGCAGTCACTACCGTTCGTTGCGTGGCAGGCGGTGATTTTGCACCTGATGGTTGAGCGATCGTGATCTGCGCGGCGCCCGAGGTAACCGCCTGCTGCAGGAAGCGGCCTTCGGTTACCTTGAAATCAATGGCTGAAGCGTTGAGATCGAAGTCCTGCGAGCCGGAGGCCGTGTTCGATGAGGCAATCGCCTCCGATTGCTTTTGAATCAGGTGAACGTTTTCGAGCGCATGCACCTTCTGGAGCTCATTCTGGCCCGCGAAGTCGAGAATCACGCGGCCGGCCTCGCCTTGCATGGGGCGAGATCCCGTCTCCTCGAAGTGAACCTGTCTGCTGAGATTGGCTGTGCGCAGTAGGTCTTCGCCGGGCGAAAACAGAAACTCAGCGCGATCAGAACGTCCGCGCATCTCGGTGGGCGTCTCTTGGTCTGTCCGCTCTTTAGTAACGGCTCCTTTGTGTGCAGCGGCTTTGGTGGATGCCTTCCGGGGAACGGTTCGCGCCTCCATGCGGACGTCACCGGTTGCAACGATGTTCTCGACGTGGTTCTCAGGGCCAAGATGGAATGTAGCCTGAACAGCCTGCACGTTGCCGGATTCGCGGGTGAGACGAGGTTGGTCGAGAACAATCAGTCGCGGCTCATTGGTGATGACCCCGTGTTTTGCCTCGATGACTGCGGCGTGGGGTCCCGTGACCTCGAGATGAATCTGTGAGGACAAAGTCAGTTGGTTGCTCTTTCCTTCGTAGTTGATCCCCACAGCTGAACCTGACGCCTGCGGTGTACGGAACTCGACGCGGGCGTCAGTCCAGGCATTGCCCGTGTTCTTGTTGAAGATGAGGTTGCGGGTCTTAAGGTGGATAGGGTTCTTGAGTTCTTTCGGCGCGGATTGATCGGGACTCGTGAGGCCCGCGGGGTTTGCTACCAGGTCGATGGAGACATCGCCCATGGCTGTGACGTCGCCGGTTCCCTGGTTATAGGCAAAGTCGTCGCCGGAAATCTGGTCGTACCGCGAGGAATCACGCCCGTAGACTACGATGTTGACGTTGTGCAACTCGGCATTGCCGTCTAGCTTGAACTGTTTGAGGTCGCTGGCCTCGACAGTGAAAAGGGTGCGTTGCCCGTCAGATTTCGAGAACTGGAAGCCGTGGGCCGTCTGCTTGATGTCGTAGCCGATCTTCTTGGGAATAGACTTGAGAACATTCGTGGCTCGAGAACGCGCATAGAAGTACATGCCGGCTACGAGCGCCGTCAGTAGCACGGCAGTCGCGGCGAGAATGCGGCGTAGACGATAGACCCGGAGCGGCATCTGGATTCAGTTTAGAACAGTTCTTAGGGGAAGGTTTCCGCCCTATTTATTTGATACTTTTGACAGCGAATGGACCTAGAAAACTCAGTTCCTCTCCTTGAGTTCCAGAACATCCGCGTAATGCGCGGGCAGAAGATCGCGCTCGATGACTTCAGCCTGAAGATTGGGGCGGGCGAACACGTTGCCATCCTTGGGCCGAACGGATGCGGGAAATCAACACTGATCAAGACCATCACGCGGGAGTGCTATCCGGTGGCGCGAGACGAGTCGTCGATGTCGATCATGGGCGCGGATTCCTGGGATGTGTTTTCGCTAAGATCGCAGCTCGGCATTGTCTCGAATGACTTGATGGCGTGGTGTACGGGGGATGCTTGCGGGCGAGACGTTGTGTTATCGGGATTCTTCAGCAGCACGGCAATTTATCCCAACCATGTCGTTGATCCGGCGCATCGCGAGAAAGCAGAGGCCGCGCTGGCCGAATTGAAGATTCCGCATTTGGCGGAACGGCCCGTCAGCGAAATGTCGTCGGGTGAGGCACGCCGTGTGTTGATTGCTCGAGCCTTGGTTCATCGACCGAGGGCGCTGCTGTTCGACGAGCCATGCAATTCGCTTGATCTCAGCGCCCAACAGAAAGTACGGCACACCATGAGTGAGCTGGCTCGGGCGGGAACCGCCGTCATTCTGGTGACGCATGAACTGGCGGACATCGTTCCGGAGATTCAGCGGGTGGTGCTGATGCGTGGTGGACAAGTTGTGGCCGATGGACCTAAGGAAGAAATCCTTCAGGTGGAAAAGCTGACCGAGCTGTTTGGAGTTACGGTTCAGATGGCGCGGCGGGACGGGCATTACCATTTGTGGTAGACAAAGCTCGCAGATCCCTCAACGACAGTTCCAATCCCCCGTATTCTGGATGGTCGTTGTGTCCGATGCAGAAGGCGATGTCGACCGAGTCTCCGGCCAACAGCGGGGATTGCTGAAGACGCTCGGCCATGTGCCAGCCCAAAGCGTCGAACGCAATTTTCGAGCGGAAATCAGCTCTCACTCCTTGACCATTCGTTTTTGTGGAACTTGCCTGCGCTTCCGCGACCGCAGCCGCCCGATCGCTACGCCGGATGGCGGCACCATCAGGATGACAACGCGGCGTCGCTAGGATCGCTCCTGCAGAAAGCTCAGGAAGGGCTTCTGGCAATCCGGGACGCTCACCTGCTCGGAGCTTCAGTTTTACGTGCTTTTCCTTCAGGATTCTCGGAGGCACGACCAGTTGCACTCCATGCGCGGCGAAGACTGGCTCCGGGTTGGCCATCCCGTATGGCTCCAGCAGTTCGAGAGCCTGAAACAGCTCTGGCGTCACCTCGGTCAAACTGAGTTCACCGTCGACTTCAAGGACAGGGTCAAAATCCGCTAGCTTGAGCCTGGTGCGGGCGAACTGGTCGAGGCGGGCTCGTAACTCGGGCACATTCGCCGTCGGCATCGCAAAGCCGCAGGCGTGAGAATGGCCTCCATAGCGAGTAAACAGGCCGCCGCAGGACTCGATTGCTTCCAGAAGATGAAAAGCGCGGATCGAGCGTCCGGAGCCGAACGATTCATCCCCCTCGCGCGAGATCACTACTGTAGGACGGTTGTAGCGCTCGACAATTCGCGTAGCGGTAATGCCAATGACGCCGCGATGCCATCCGTCGCCGTCGACGACGATGCAGTAGGCGTCACACAACGCGGACTCGGCAGCGAAGCGCTCTTCGACCGAGCGCAGGATTCTGCGTTCTTCTTCCTGCCGATCGGTGTTGAGTTGATCGAGCTTGGCCGCAAGTTCCCGCGCCCGGGCCGGATCTTTCACGCTGAACAATTCGATGACATCGCGAGCGATGTCCATGCGGCCTGCGGCATTGATGCGCGGAGCAATGCGGAATCCGACTTCACCGGATGTGGGCGGACGGTTTGGAGAGATCTGTGCGGACTCAAGCAAGGCTTTCAGTCCCGGATTGACCGCTCGGCGCAAGGCATCCAAACCGAGCGAAGCAAAGACGCGATTCTCTCCCGTCAAAGGGACAGCATCGGCGATGGTAGCAATCGCCACGACCTTCATGAACGAAAGCAGAAGCTTGTTTTGATCTTTCGTTTCGAGGCGGCGCTGCATCAGTCCCTGGGCCAGCTTGAACGCCACTCCCGCTCCGCAGAGTTGCTTGTATGGATAGTCACAACCGTGCTGATTGGGGTTGATCACAGCCAGCGCTTTTGGAACGCCATCCTGGCCAGGCAGGTGATGATCGGTGACAATCAGATCCACGCCCAGCCGCTGAGCCGTTGCAGCCGGCCCAAACGCGCGGATGCCCATGTCGACGCTGATGATCAGGCGAATACCTGCAGCCGCGGCACGCTCGATCACGTCATCGCGCATGTCGTAGCCTTCGCGAATCCGGTGCGGGACGTGGAAGTCCGCAGTACCTCCGCAGAGTTCAATGGCTGTCTTGAGGATGATCACAGCCATCGTGCCGTCAACGTCGTAGTCGCCGTAAATCAGCATCGGCTCCTTGCGCTCGATGGCGGCGTCGAGGCGGTCAACCGCTGCACGCAGTCCGGTTAGCTGCTCGGGCGAATGAAGGTGAGAAAGGGAGGGGGCAAGGAATCGCTGAGCAGACTCGGCGTCGCGAATCCCGCGGCGCGCAAGGAGCGGAGCGAGAATGTCCGCGCTACGGGCACTGGCCGAACCGCGAAATGCAGCGTCGTTTCGCAGACATGCGATCAATAAGTCGACCGCAGCTTGGTCGGACGGTTTGTGAATCCACTGCATGCCTGAAGCGGCAGTTTACCTTAACGCCGATTGTGCAGGATTGCTGGAAAGTTAGAAAGTAAGGCTTGCTGAGCTACGCTCCCGACGAACGAAGTCCTCCGTCTCTACACAAACCTAGTTTTCTTCGTCTTGGTCGGGTTCGTCCAAGGTGAGTCCGCCGAATTCGTCGGAAACCTCGAGCAGGTGCTGATAGCGTTCGTACCAATCGGTGCTGACTTCGCACAAGAACATCGATCCCTGATAGGCCCAGCCGAGCTGCAGGTATCCGATCTTGCCGACGTGGGCGCGAAGCCAGCGGGCGTCTTCAACGTCGTCACCGTCGGTGAATTCGGAATTCGTCAGACGCTCGACCATCTCGTCGAGTTCGGTGCGCTCGAGAGTCCAAGAATGCATGGTGAGAAACGGGGCGCTGGCAGCCTTCGCTAATTCCACGAAATCCTTCCAGCCGTCTGGATTGTCACCCATTTCCCACATGACGCACTGCACTTCTTCGTAGTCGACATAGCCGTGAAAGCGGCGCATGCCGTGACCTTCGATGAAGGCAATCATGTCGTCTTTAACTGTGGTGAGATCGTCTGGAATGGGAGACATAGGATGCGAAAACGACAAACTTTTATTGTATGCTGTTCGTCCTTTTGCCGCCACTTCCAAGCGTCAATCAGCGAGATGGCGTAGGTCCGGCCATCAATCCCACAAACATGCGGTAGAAACGCTCGCGATCCAGGTCAAACTGGATTTCGACCTTCCGTGCCCCAAGCTTAGCTTCAGTATCCGAGGGCCAAGTCACGGTGTTCCCGTAGGTCGCCCCGCGATCCAGGTCAATCGTCATGAAACGAGTTTCGATTTTCGTGATGATGCTCGGGTCGATCCAGGCTGCCGCGGCCAGTTCGTCCCACATGATGTCGGCACCTGGGGTCAGCATGGCGAATTTCGCGATGTAGCGGGCCACCGGTGTTCCGGCGGCTTCGATTTGCTTAACCAAGGCCGCGGTCATCTGTGTCTTCACGGATATGTCAGTCGGGGTACAAACGATCTTTTTCCATGGAGCGCGTAGAACAATCGCAGCGGCCTCGGGGTCGAACCAGAAATTAAATTCGTGCCGCGGATTGTTCAGGAATTCGGGGTTGTCACTTCTAGGACTGATACTTCCGCCCATGAAGACCAGTTCCTGCGCCAGTTCCGCGAACTGCGGATCGATGGAAATGGCGAGCGCAAGATTGGTCATCGGTCCGCCTTCGTAGATGGTCACTTCGTGCGGATACTTGTGAACCGTGCGAATCAGAAAATGAGGCGCATCTTCGTCGGCGGGCTTCGTGGTGGGCTGCCCTTCCGGCATGGGCGGGATCACAGACGCTTCGTGCCACCAGCGATCGTCCCAAGCACCGGCGTATGCGACCTTTCCATAGCGCTCCTGCCAGGCTTGAGCTTCCTGCCGAGTGCGAACGAGCGGGAACTCCGCACCTGGTACTACGGGGATATCTGTGCGACCGATGAGTTCCAAGAGGCGCAACGTGTGCGCGACTTCTTCGTCGCGCCACTGGTCACCACTGACTACGGTGATGCCAAGAACTTCGACCTGCGGCGGTTGAATCATCGTCAACAGCGTCTGCATGTTGCTGCCGCCCGGCCCGGAGCAGTCTTCGTTGATGATGACCTTGCGGCGCGGCTGCGCCAGGGCTGCTGATATGAGGGTGATCCAAACAACGAGTTGAGTGAATCTGCCGAGGCGCATCGAGTCTCCATCTGGTTGTGCGAAATAAACATCGGGCAGACCGGCTCAACCGATCTGCCCGAATCTCGCCAGGTTGTCCTCAAGCCGCCTAGAACTTGAGCTTCAGGGCGAACTGGATCAACCGAGGATTGTTCACCGTGTTACTGATTACGCCGAAACTCGACGGCGTATTGATGTCCTGCATCCCGCTGTTGCCAATTCCGGGCAGGAAGAACTGTGGATGGTTGAACAGGTTGAAAAATTCCGCCCGGAACTGCAGGCTCATTCCTTCGCGGAATTCGAATGGAAAATCTTTGATCAAAGAGAAGTCTGTGTTCACGAACCGGGGACCATAAGCCGGTGCACGGGCTGCGGTACCAAGCTCGCCAAGCGGAGCGGATACAAACGCACACGAATTTAGCCAATTCTGAATGGTGTGAACCTGAGCAGGACAGTTCGCTCCGCCGCCACCTTTGTTCGGATCGCCGACCTGATTTGGACGCTGCAGGGTGAATCCGTTGTACGAGAAGAATGTTCCCGATCCATCGGCACTGTCAACTACGTAGAGTGGGAATCCAGATGTAGCACGCTCGATGAGGTCTACCTGCCAGTTTCCGAAGATAGCATTGGTAGCGCCGTTCCACGTGCTACCGAATTGCTTGCCCTTGCCGAAGGGCAGGTCATAAAGGACGCTGGCAGTTAAACTGTGATTCAGGTTGAGTTCTGAGAGCCCCCAATCGAGTTTTGCGGTACCGGGCAACGGGTAATAGATCGCACCGGGGTTCGTACCTAAGCCGTCCGGCATACCGGTGTCGAAGGTGCGGGAGTAGGTATAACCAAGCAATGCATACAAACCGTGGCGTGTGCTTTTTGTCTCTGCTTTCGCTTCGAAGGAGTCGTACCTCGCCGCGCCTACGCTGTTGTTGGCGGCGACAACCTGGAAGAACCCTGCATACGGGAAAGTGCCGAAGCCGCAGCCGAGGGTATAGCCTGGTACGGCGTTAGCCCCTCCAGGACATGCGCTCGGCTCGTTTAGATTCTCGTTTGACTGACCGATGAGGATGTGGGCACTGCGAGAGCCCACATAGCCCATGGTCAGCACTACATTACCCGGTAACTGGCGCTCCACGTTCAGGTTGAACTGCTGAATGATCCCCTGCTTGAAGTTTAGATTCTGCGACTGAATCGTCCCCGTGTAAGCGCTCGGGGTCACAGGACCGTTGTAAATCGCGCCACCAGGAACATTAAGGGCCGAAGGAGTATTCGCAGGAAGCAGGAAGCCGCCGGTGAGGGACCCTGCCGCTTGGCCATAGCTGAAGAGGAATGTTGGAGGATCAACCTCGGCATAGTAGGGAGGATTCTGCCAGAGGCCCTGACCGCCCTGATCCCATGACGAGTCGTGATAGATCGCGTAGCCGCCGCGAACGGCAGTTTTTTCGTTGCCCATCGGTCGCCACGAAAATCCAATGCGAGGCTCGAGCGCCGTTTTGTCGAATTGAACGCCCACGCGACCGTCAGTGGTGATGCAACTCGTGCAGCCGCTCAATGCGGGGCTACCCTTCGGAACGTACCATTTCAGATTCTGGATGTTGAAGTTCGCCTGGCGGTTTTGCACCTCGGTTTCAGGCGTAACCAGAGCCCACGCGAAACCGAGATTCAGAGTCAGATTGTTGGTGACGCGCCAGTCATCCTGAACAAATGGGCGCACCAGCTTCCAACGGCGGCCAGTCGTGCCCCCGAGAAATGTCTGATCGTGTGCGGCGAAAACGCCCATGCTGCCGAGCAGTAAATCGGCGATATTGTCTCCGGTAGCTAAGCCATTGTTTACGACATAGCCGTCCTGAAACGCGTTATTACGCACATTCATCTGGTTCGCGCGGAAAGTCGCGCCGAAGCGGATGTTGTGTTTGCCGCGAATCACGTCAAGCACGTCGGAAACAGAATAGACGTTAGTGCCACCCTGGTATGGCGCGAAACCACGGTCACCAATCGACAAGTAAGCGGACATCTGAAACGAAGTCAGACCGCAGCTGATGCAGTCTTTATTCGACTGGTTCAAGCCCGCGGGGTAACCCGTCAGGGAATCGCACTTGGCGCCCAAGTCGGCCCCAGGAATACCGATCACTGCAGCTTCGCAACTGCCAGTACCGAAAGACAGGATGTGATTGAAGATTCGGTTGAAACCAACGTTCAACTGGTTGATCAGATTCGGGGAGAAGATGTGCGTCTCTGAAATGGCGACGTTGCGCCCGTGATTATCGATGTACTGATTGCTGCCGAAGGCGTTCGTCTCGGACCAAGTCGGCGATCCTCCCGGAACGAAGTTGGTTGCCTGGTCGTAGCTGAAGCGGCCGAATGCAGAATCTTTGTTGGAAAAGTTGTGATCAAGCCGGATATCTGCGGTACCTTCATTCAGCTTCCTGATTGGCTCGTTCACGTAGTTGTACCCACTTGCCGTCGCGTTGGGCGTCGGATAGAGCTGAGCCACTTTTGCACCGAGTGGGTTAATGAGCGCTGCCGGAATGATGTTGCAGGCTTGACCCAAGGCCTGGCTTCCGTTCGCGGTGTCGACTGGTTCCGCGGTTGTAGTGCCAGGTACGCATTGGAAAGGCGTGCCGCCCGCAAAGGGGTTCTTTAGCTGGACACCGAGCGGATCGTTGCTGAAGTCATAATTACCATTCGCATCGGCCGTCGTCATTGAACTCGTGGGGACATATCCGGTAAACGGAATCCCACGGCGCTGCATCTTGGCTTGATAGTCGACGAAGAAGAATGTTTTGTCTTTCTTAATGGGACCGCCAAAAGATCCACCGAATTGATTCAGATTGAATTTCTCCACTGAACTCGCGAAGTAGCTTCGCGCATCGAGCTTGGTGTTTCTGAAGAATTCGAACAGTGAACCGTGGTACTGGTTCGATCCCGACTTTGTGGTCACCAGCACGGTCGGTCCCGCGCGCTCACCCCACTCTGCCGAATAGGTGTACTCGAGAACCTTGAATTCCTGGATGTCGTCGATCGAAGAGAAGATGGCGATTCCACCTTCGTCGAGCTGGTTGTTATCATTGCCGTCGAGCAGCCAATCGGTACTCTGCTCACGGGAACCACCGACTGAAAGCGAGAAGGATCCACGCGTTGCTGCCTCGCTGCTGGCTGCATTTGTGAAGAAACTGACCGGACTAGTCGACGCAGTTGTTCCTGGCGTCAAGGTTGCAAGCTGCACGAAGTTGCGTCCGTTCAGTGGGAGCTCAGAAACTTCCTCAGACGTAATGACCTGTCCCAAGCTCGGTGTGCTGGTTTCGACGGCCACCTCTGTGGCGTTCACTTCCACGCTTGTGCTGACCGATGCAGGCTGAAGGGTGAAATTCAATTCGCGCTGCTCGTCGACCTGCAGGCGGATATCTTTCTGTTCGGCGGCGCCGAAGCCTTCGGCTTTGACTTGAATGCTGTAGAAGCCGACGGGCAACAGGGGGACAATGTAATGTCCGGAATCGTCGGTCTTGACGTCGCGCGTGAGTCCAGTGGCCTGGGAGGTAACCCTCACGCCCGCTCCGGAGATCACTGCGCCTGCTTTATCAGAAATCGTGCCGGAAAAGCTGGCTGTCGCCTGCCCAAGAAGAAGCGAAGTACTCAGGGTTACGAATACACAACACAGCGCAGCAAAGAGTGTTTTCTTGCTCGACATAACACTTCACCCTTTCAGCGGCCGCCCCAAACAAAAAAGACCGTCCCCTTCTGCTGAAGTGGGGAGGTCAAAGACCGCAGACACACGGCTTATAAATTGGCGCTAAGCAGTAAGTCAAGAAGTTTCGGATAGATACCGACCTTGCACAACGCAGGTTGCATTCTCTTTATGAGCGTGCAGCCCACTCCGCGTCGAAGTTCGCGCGGCTGTAAAAAGATTTTTGCGTTCCAATTCCAGTCGTTGAGAGACCAGCATAGAGATTGGCGCGGCGTAGCGCTTCCTTTTCAGCAACTCCCTCGCCAAGGAATACGGCAAAACTACCGATGAACGCGTCGCCTGCCCCGGTGCTGTCAACGCTCTTCACTGCGAATGGCTGGACATGTTCTGTGCCAGCGTTGCTTGCGATAAGCGATCCGTTGGCGCCGAGCGTGATGATCACACGCCGTATTCCTCCCGCCGCCAATTTCTCGGCGCATCTCTTTGCGTCGTCGACGTTCTTTACCGGCAATCCGGTGATGGTTTCGGCTTCACTCTCGTTCGGGACAATGTAGTCGAGATCTTTCAGCGCCGCCATGTCGATAGCGTGAGCGGGCGCGGGATTCACGATGCATCGAATTCCATGCTTGTGAGCGAAAGCAACAGCGTAGTAAACGGTCTCAATCGGGATCTCGAATTGCAGCACAATGCAGTCGCAGGACTTCAATACGTCGGCCGCGGCGTCGACGTCTGCAGGCTTCAACGCATCGTTCGCGCCTTTCACGACAAGAATTCGATTCTGGCCACTGGGGTCGACGAAGATCGGCGCGACCCCGCTCGATAGTCCCTCGACCTGCTTCACGTGAGTGGGATCGATTCCCTGCTTGCGAAAGTTCTCAATGGTCGCCGGTCCAAACAGATCGCTTCCCACGCGCGCCACCATGAAGACTTCTGCACCGCACAAGCGGGCGGCAACTGCCTGATTCGCCCCCTTGCCGCCGAAACCCAGATCGAACTTCTGCCCGAAGATCGTCTCTCCAGGTTTGGGAAAATGATTGGTAAAGGTCGTGAGATCAATATTGGCGCTGCCTACTACGGCAATCCGAGGACGCTTTGCCATGTTCTTCTGTCTTCTCTGCCAGCTAAATGGGGGAACGCAGGAGTCTATGCAGCGTAGGACGGCTGTGTCAATGGCAGCGGACCTCTGGAAAGTCTGCAAGCACAAGTTTGGAGTGCATTCGCGTTGTAGGTACGCGCAAAGAAGAGTATCGTTACTCGTTTTCCGAGGGAGAACGCATGTTCACACCGCCAAGTCTGACCGTAGCCCTGTTGATGATGATCATCAGCGCCGCTTGTTGGGGTTCGTGGGCGAATACTTTTAAAGGAGTGAAGAACTATCGTTTCGAATTGTTTTATTGGGACTACGCGATCGGCATTTTCCTGATCTCATTGGTGCTTGCGCTGACAATGGGGAGCACAGGTCACGACTCCTCCAGTTTCTTGAATAACGTACAGTCCGCGGACCCTTCGAACATCGTCTCCACCTTGGTTGGCGGCGCCATATTTAATTTGGCGAATCTATTACTGGTCGCGGCGATCGATATGGCCGGACTCGCGGTCGCGTTTCCCGTCTCGATCGGAATTGCACTCGTCGTTGGCGTAGTTCTGAATTACATTCTTCAGCCGCAGGGCAGCGCGTTACTGTTGTTCGGGGGCGTCGTCTGTGCTCTGATCGCGGTGATCCTCGACGGCAAAGCCTACGGCAGCCTTCCTCGCGCCGAGCAGGGGGTTTCCCGAAAGAGCATCATCCTGTGCGTGGTTTCAGGGACGCTGATGGGTTTGTGGAGTCCGTTCATGACCTATGCGATGACACGCGGGCACTCGTTGACTCCGTATAGTGCAGCCACTTTTCTGACCTTGGGTGCGCTGCTTTCTTGTTTTATCTGGAATATTTATTTCATGAAGAAACCGCTGGTAGGCGAGCCCGTGAGCTTTGCCGGCTTTTTCAGTGGACCGCCGTCGGGACATCTGCTTGGACTACTGGGCGGCGGCATCTGGGGGCTTGGCACCGTATTCAATCTCACCGCGGGAAAATTTACAGGGCAGGCAATCTCCTACGCGATTGGCCAGTCTGCTCCGATGGTGGCAGCGCTCTGGGGAGTCCTGGCCTGGAAAGAATTTGCCGGATCTGGCTCGCGCGCCAAACTCTATCTCACGCTTATGTTCGTCTTCTACGGACTGGCGATTTTGCTGGTAGCACGCGCGCACGGATGATGGCGCCCGCTAGCTTGGGTTGACCAACTATTTTCCCTTGATTCTGCTGATGAATAGATTCAGAAATCGATCTGCATCGGAAGCCATGCACACTCGCGCGTTCGGCTTGAGGTCGGTCACACCCTCGATCTCATAGTGATCTCCGTGGAGAACGTTGTTTTCATTTGAGCCCATGCGGTTCGCGACAGTTTCACCCCGAGTAAACTCACCTTTAGTCTCAACGTCTACATGCATGTCTTTAAGCGTGACCAGGGTCGGATCGATAGCTGTTGCCACGGCGAGGGGGTCGTACATCGCGGCGCCCTGATATCCGCTCTTCTCAGAGCGGGTGAGATAGAAGTCTGCAAGTTTGGCAACGAAGTCACTCTCAGGCCCGTGTAACGCCTGCAAGTCGGAAAGATATTTGCGCGTAATCAGGGTTCGTTCGCCGACATCGGAACCGATCATCGTAACCATCCATCCGGCATTGAAGACGATGGAAGCGGCCTCGGGATCGCCGTAGATATTCGCTTCGGCTGCTCCGTCCACATTGCCGCCGCTAATCGATCCGCCCATGATGACGATGTCTTTCACCAACGGGACGATCGAAGGATCTTTCGACACGGCAAGTGCGATGTTGGTCAGCGGGCCCACCGGAATCAGAGTAATTTCGTGCGGATACTTATGCACGAGGTGAATAATGACATCAGGGCCGAAACGTGGATCAGCTTTGCATTTCGTCGCGGGTAGCTCGACTCCAGCAAGTCCGTTCTTTCCGTGCCAGAATTGCGCCGTGATCAACTTCTGATTCAGCGGATGTTGCGCCCCTCCAGCGACAGGTAGGTCGCAGCGATTCGCAAGCGAAACGATTTTCAACGCGTTTTCCAGTCCCTGCCATGCCTCTACATTGCCCGGGACCACGGTGAGCGCCTCAACTTTTAGTTCCGGCGAGTTCAGCGCCAAGAGGATCGCCATGGCATCGTCAATGCCCGGATCCGTATCGATGATGACGCGACGTGGAGTTTGGGCCGTGGCGCTTGGCAGAAAGAGCAGAACCGTTAAGAAAGACGACACACACAACGTTGTGAATCGAGTCACGAGGAAAAGTCCTTGCTTTCAGTTGATCGAAAAAGAGTTTATAGCAGCATGCCCGCGATCGAGGCGGACATGAGATTGGCCATTGTACCGGCGAGCATAGCGCGAACTCCCAGCTTCGCGAGCTCGCCGCGCTTGTTCGGCGCTAAGGCGCCGATGCCGCCGATTTGAATTCCAATCGAGCTGAGATTCGCAAATCCGCATAGTGCAAACGTCGCAATCGTAACTGAACGAGGATCGAGCAGCGTTTTAGTCTGTCCGAGGATAGAAAATGCAACCAGTTCATTCAGCACCATGCGCGTACCCAGCAGATTGCCAACCCGCAGACAATCGTGCGCCGGAATTCCGATCACCCAAGCGACGGGTGCGAAGATGTAGCCGAGGACCTGCTCCAAGCTTTGCGGGAACCAGCCCGCATGACTGTGAATGCCACCGAAGATTCCGTTCGTCAGCGCGATGAGCGCGAGAAACGCGATCAGCATAGCTGCGATATTGAGTGCGAGGTACAGTCCGTCGGTCGTGCCGCGCGCAATCGCACCGAGCAGATTCTCTTCTTTCTCCGTCTTCTCTTCTTCCGCACTCATCACGACTTTCCCGGCGGTCTTGGCCTGCTCGGTCTCAGGTACAAGCATCTTCGCCATCAAAAGCGTGCCGGGTGCGGTCATGATGACGGCGCTCAGCAGATGCTTGGGATCGATTCCGAAGGCGATATACGCCGCCATAATTCCTCCGGAAACATGAGCCATCCCGCTGGTCATGACGGTCATCAATTCAGAGCGAGTGAGATCCGGCAAAAATGGGCGAATCGTCAGCGGAGCTTCGGTTTGCCCCATGAAGATACTGGCTGCCACATTCAGGGACTCTGCACCACTAGCGCCCATGACTCGCGTCATCACCCAGGCAAATATCCGGATGATGATCTGCATGACGCCGAAGTGATAGAGCACCGCAAAGAATGCGGCGATAAAGATTACGGTTGGCAGGACTCCGAAGGCGAAGTATCCAAGTTGCGAACCGGGTTTTGCCAAGTCGCCGAAGACGAAATGCGATCCGGCGTACGCATAGCTCAGCAGCTTCGTGACGGCGTCGCCGGCTTTTTGAAAAGCGATGCGGCCTGCATCGATGCGCAACACAAAGACCGCAAACAGGAACTGTAGGCCCAGCCCCCAGGCGACAGTCTTCAAGCGAATCGCGCGGCGGTTCGTTGAGAAAATGTACGCCAGGCCGAGCAGCGTGATTAGTCCTAGAATTCCCGTGAATCGACCCATCAGTCGTCCCCCTAGTTGCCGATCACTCTGTGGATCAATGGCCTTTTGTGCAAGTTTGGCTTCTCTGCAATTTCGCAACTCTGCAACAGAAGTTGCTGCGCACGCGCCGCTCGTGCCTCGTCGTTGTAATGGATCGTGGCGAGCGGTTCGCCTGCAGCTACTCGATCATCAACTTTTTTGTGCAACACAATCCCGACCGACGGATCGACAGAGTCTTCCTTGCGCTCGCGGCCTCCTCCAAGGATCACGCAGGCCGTCCCGATCTGCTCACATTGCATGGACGCTATGTAACCCGACTCCTCGATTGAAACCGTCATCGCGTGTCGTGCCTTCGGAAGCTTATGCGGATTGTCGATCGCGCCAGGATCCCCACCTTGCAATTCCACCATCTGCCGGAAACGCTCTAGAGCTTTACCGGACGAAATCAATTGCGCGCTGATCTGCTTGCCCTCCGCTACTGTCTTCGAAGCTCCGCCGAGATGAAGCATCCAGCCGGCTAAATTCAGACACAACTCTCTCAAATCCTCAGGACCATTTCCGTGCAGAACCTCGATCACCTCGACGACTTCTAGGGCGTTGCCGATCATGTTGCCCAACGGCTGATCCATGTCGGTGATGAGCGCTACTACTTGCTTTCCCATGCGCTCTCCGGTCTCCACCATGAGTTCTGCGAGAAAAGCAGCGTCTTTTTCGCTCTTCATAAAGGCGCCAGAGCCGGTCTTGACATCAAGAACGAGCGCATCGATCCCTTCCGCGAGTTTCTTGCTCATGATCGAAGCGCAGATCAGATAAGGACTCTCGACCGTACCTGTCACATCGCGAAGGGCGTAGAGCTTGCGATCCGCGGGGGCGATCTCGGCAGTTTGCCCGATCATCGCGCACCCACAAGTCTCAAGCACCCGCTGGAATTCGCTCACGGAGAGATTCACGTTGAAACCTGGAATTGCTTCCAGCTTGTCGAGAGTGCCGCCGGTATGTCCCAACCCCCGGCCACTGATCATCGGAACGGCTACGCCAGCGGCGGCAGCGAGTGGCGCCAGCACGAGCGACGTTTTGTCACCCACCCCACCGGTTGAGTGTTTGTCCACTTTCTTCGCGGGTAAGGACGAAAGATCAAGCACTTCGCCCGAGCGCAACATCGCGTCCGTCAGCGCCGCAGTTTCCGGGCGGGTCATTCCCTTCAACACGACCGCCATCAACCAGGCTGATACCTGGTAGTCGGGAATGTTGCCTCGCGTGTAGGCGCTGACCAGCGCTTCAATTTCCTGGCGCGTCAGTTCGGCGCCATCCCTCTTCTTGCGAATGACATCGATTGCGCGAAAGTTCTGAGCGAGGGAACTCGGCTGGCTCACTTGAGGCGGAATCCTTCCGGGAGGAGTTCAGTGATATGGGATTGCTTCGGTCCGTTTGCGCTCTGAAAATAGATAGTGGCGTCCGGGCCGAATTCGTAGATAACCTGGCGGCATGCTCCGCACGGTGAGCATGGCACGCCTTTATCGTTTGTGACGGCAACGGCTGCGATCTCTATTTTCGGACCCAACTCAGCAACCGCCGAGAAGATCGCGGTTCTCTCTGCGCAGTTGGTCATGCCGTACGACGCGTTTTCCACGTTACAGCCAGTAAAGACCTTTCCATTCGTAAGGAGAATGGCCGCCCCGACATGAAAGTTCGAATACGGTGCGTGGGCATTCTTCATCACCTTGTTTGCCGCATGCTCGAGTTTTTCCCGAACACCGGAGGCCAGCTTCTTCTTAATTTCCGTCAAGTTCCCTCGGCGTGTTGATTGAGGTTAAGCGCAACGTGCTGAATCGTGCGCCATTGTAAACCCTTGTCTTGCTCTTTGGACTCAAGGAAAGAGAATCACTACTCGTGCGAAACTCGCCTTGCTGGACCCCGTGCCGTACAATGCAACTCAGCCGTTGCCCAGGAACTTGGGGCGATTATTGAAGAAGGCCGCATGTCTGGCGATCGTCACTCCTCAAATCTGCCGGTTAGCTCCGGCCAAATCTCGACCAGCGATTCTTATGCTTCCGCGGCGATCGCATCGTTGAACGGACGTCCACTTCTGGCAAATGCCGGAATTCCACTCGATCTGAACTGGATTCAAGAGGTTCGAGTCAATACGAGCGCCGTGGAGCGCCGCGCGCTGTCGCAAGTCGCTAGGCGCACGGTAAAGAAAGAATGGCAGGCGGCGTGGCTTTTGCGCTCGATCTCGTGCATGGACCTCACCACTCTGTCGGGGGATGATACGGACGAACGTGTGCGCCGCCTGTGCGCCAAAGCGAGACATCCGATCCAGCAGGAACTGGCCGAAAAACTCGGGATCGCTGAGCTACAAGTGAAGGTGGCTGCCGTCTGCGTTTATCACACCTTTATCGAAACTGCGCTCAGCGCCCTCGAAGGAAGTGGCATTCACGTTGCTGCGGTTTCCACCGGATTTCCCGCAGGTCTGTCCCCCCTAGCCGAGCGTGTGGCGGAGATTCGCCGATCGGTTGAAGCCGGCGCGCACGAGATCGATGTTGTTATCACCCGCGCACACGTATTCGGTGGCCGCTGGCAAGCTCTCTATGACGAGATCGCCGCGTTCAAACAGGCTTGCGGCTCGGCGCACATGAAGGTCATCCTCGGAACGGGAGATTTGCTGACATTTCGCAACGTGGCTCGTGCGAGCTATGTCGCGATGATGGCCGGTGCGGATTTCATCAAAACCTCGACGGGGAAAGAGCCGACGAACGCGACACTGCCGGTTTCCCTTGTGATGGTGCGAGCGATCCGTGAGTATGCGCAGCAGACGGGAATGGCTGTCGGATTCAAACCTGCAGGAGGAATCCGGACGGCGAAGCAGTCCCTCGACTGGCTCGCGATGATGAAAGAAGAGCTTGGTCCGTCGTGGCTGCGCGCGGAGATGTTTCGTTTCGGTGCGAGTGGGCTATTGGGAGACATCGAGCGGCAACTTGAGCACCACGCGACGGGACGGTACTCTGCCGAATATCGTCATCCGCTTGCGTAAGTATGTTGTAGACGAAATTGTGATCTGAGGCCGAATGAGCATCGCTGAAAAATTCGTCAGCATGGAGTACGGACCCGCTCCGGAAGATCCGAAGGAAGCCATCTCCTGGTTGGAGCGGCATCAGCGCCGGTTTGAATTGTTCATTGACGGCGGTTGGAAAGCTCCCGAGCGCGGAGAATATTTCGACACAGTCGATCCGTCGAACGGAGAGAAGTTGGCCAGCATTGCGCAAGGGAGCGCTGCTGACATCGATGCCGCGGTGAATGCTGCCCGTGCTGCCTCTGACAAATGGCGTGGTCTGACCCCGCACGCTCGCTCACGTTATCTCTATGCGCTCGCCCGACTCGTACAAAAACATTCGCGTCTGCTCGCCGTGCTTGAAACAATGGACAACGGCAAGCCGATTCGCGAGAGCCGCGACATCGACATTCCGCTGGTCGCGCGTCATTTTTACTACCATGCAGGTTGGGCGCAGATTTTGCCGCAGGAATTTCCTGACTACGAACCGTGTGGCGTTGTGGGCCAGATTATTCCGTGGAACTTTCCGCTGTTGATGTTGGCGTGGAAAATTGCTCCGGCCTTGGCTACAGGCAATACCGTTGTGCTCAAGCCTGCAGAATTCACCCCGCTGACGGCGCTGGTATTCGCAGAACTTTGCCAAGAGGCTGGACTGCCGGCTGGCGTCGTCAACATCGTGACCGGTGATGGTTCGACTGGCGAAGCATTGGTGAAGCATCCTCACGTCGACAAGATTGCGTTCACTGGAT
>Ga0209060_10000486_pt1 | contig 72074 bp, 58 predicted proteins | sample Coa_R1_8_FD_187155 | JGI IMG/M metagenome (GOLD analysis project Ga0209060, IMG submission 187155) | Surface soil microbial communities from Centralia Pennsylvania, which are recovering from an underground coalmine fire - Coalmine... | ecosystem: Environmental > Terrestrial > Soil >... | reverse complement strand
CGGGACCCAGGCGCTGCGGACCTCTTGGTTCCAGCAGGATCTTCGGATTACAAATTGCGCCCAGTCCTCCTGGTGTCCTGCTGCAACCAGGAGGGCCCGCGACGAGACACGCGCATTTGCGCTCTGATTTTGCTCCTGCAAAATCATCGCTCGACGCCACCTAGCGGAAGTTTTCCAACAACATCAGATCTGTTTCGTTTCGCTCAACGGCTGAGTACAGAAACCACTGCTCGTCAGGAGATACGGCGAACTCCGGTCCCGCTCCCCGCATCGCGGTCAGGTTCTGTGCCGGGAGCGTTTTTATCCGAGACACCGATTTCTTGATGAAGTCGAAGTACTCAATGGCACACGCTTGGCCTTTGGAGAGCAAGTAAATGCCTCCAGCGCCAAGCGCCCACCGTCCTTCTTCACCCTGATTGAGCACAAGTCTCTCATCTCCACCCGCCACGGGCACGGCCCAGATCCCTTCCTCGCCACGTTTCAAATAGTAAACAGATCTGCCCTCACGATCCTCAACAGCCTCGAATCCTCCGTTCCTCGTCACCTGCCTGGCGGTTCCGCCCTCAACGGGGATCTTCCAGACCTGAAAGTCGCCGCTGCGGTCTGAGGTGAAGTAGATCCATTTCCCGTCACGAGACCAGAACGGCCGCACGTCGGTGGAATCTTCAAATGTCAGCCTGCGTGCCGGCCCGCCTTCGATCCCCACCACGTAGATATCCCATGAGACATGCCTGGCGCAGTCAAATGCAATCTGGCGACCATCTGGAGAAAAGCGCGGGCTGCCGGCGGCGCCCATGGAAGTCAACTGAAAGCAGTTACTTCCACTGCTGGAGCAGACCCAGATTTCCTGCGTTCCACCACGCGCCGAGATAAACGCGATTCTGCCCCCGTCATCGGAGTACTGTGGACAACGATTACCGTAGGATGATGCAATAAATCGGGCCACTTCGCCGGACTGCTTGCCGTAGCGGTAAATGTTCACGACGATACCGCCGAGGGGCGAGGGTGCCGAGTAAGCGAGCCGCTTGCCTTGCCGCGCGATCGCCAAAGTTTGGCCCCCCGGTTCCGGCAACCTTTCTGGAGGTCCGCCGTCGGCTGAGATTCGCCAGAGACCACCGCTCGAATAGATGAGATCGCGGCTGTCCGCTGTCCAGTCAACCGCCGGGTACCCGCCGGCTTGTACCAGTCGCCGTGGCTGTCCCACGAGACGCAGAGACTTATCCAGCGCTTGCACGTAGATGTATTCCGTGCCGGTCTCACCCGCAACGAATGCCAATTTCGTTCCGTCTGGTGAAAACGTGGGATTGGAACTGCTCACAAAGTCCCGGGCCGGCGGGAGGTCGAGACTGCGCTTCTCGCGGGTCGCGATGTCGAGAAGGAAGACTCGGCCCGGTGAATGGGGTGAGAAGGCATCGGAGACCGCGAGGACCCTGCTGTCCGGCGACCAACTCAACCGGTTTGGCCACAATGTACCGGAGCAGTGCCCTCCACGACAAGGCAACGTGCAGAGTTTCTGTTCGACGCTCGTTCCCAAAGGACTAACAAGCCAGATTTCGTGCTGAACCGGTGTTATCCTGCGAAACGCGACCCAGCGCCCGTCAAGAGACCAGGCGGGGTCCACGTCCGGAGCGGGATTCGATGTCAATCGTAGCGGCGACCCTTCATCGGCTCCAATCACCTTGACGTAGATGTCGGCGTTGTCCTGTTTTTCGCCATCCCAGACGAAGGCAACCTGACTGCCATCGGGAGAGAACGTGGGCGACCATTCCGCTCCGGGCAAAGCAGTCAGTGGAACCGCACTCGCGGGTGCAAAGGCCGGCTTCCCCCGGTTCCAAAGCCAGAGGGCGGCAGCGGCCACGGCGATGACTGCGAACGCAGTCATCACGAGCAATGTGCCCCACCACCTAAGAGGTGAATGCTCCGTCATTGGCGCACTCACGGGTAACCACGATTGCTCGTTCAGATACTTCAGGTCATCTCTGATTTCTGCGGCGCATTGATAGCGCGCGGCGCGGTTCTTCTCCAGCGCCTTATCGACGATTTGTCCGAACACGGGAGGCAAATCGCCGTTCAGTTGCAGAATCGGTACCGGAGCATGGTTCAGAATTGCTTCCTGAATGACGCCATTCGTCATGCCGGGAAACGCCCTCCGACCCGTCGCCATCTCATAGAGCACCGTGCCGAAACTGAATAGGTCCGTGCGGCAATCGAGTTGCTCGCCCCGCACCTGCTCCGGTGACATATAGTCGACTGTGCCCATCATCTGTCCGGACTCGGTCAGGTTCGCCGAATCCTTAGTCGTAGAGTGCTCCCCTCTCATTGGCATCTTCGCGAGGCCAAAGTCCAGCAATTTGGCTTTTTCCCGTTGGGTGAGGAAAATATTCTCGGGTTTGATGTCGCGGTGAATGATGCCCACGGCATGCGCGGCTTCCAGTGCGTCGGTCGTCTGGATCGCGATCTCAAGCAACTGATCGAGAGGCAACGGCCCGCGCTCGATCAACTGCCTCAGCGATTGACCCTCCAGGAATTCCATCACCAAGCACGGCCGGCCAGCGTACTCGTCAATGTCATACAACGTACAAATTCCGGGATGATTGAGCGAGGCCAAGATCCGAGCTTCACGCCGGAATCGTTCCAAAGATGCGGGATCATCGAGGACTTCCTCGGGCAGAAACTTGAGGGCGACAGTCCGCCCCAGTCGCACATCTTCCGCCCGATACACCACCCCCATGGCTCCGCGACCGGCCTCGCCTTCAACACGGTACGCCGGGACTGTTGCGGGCATTAGCGGCACGTCCGCCAATGGAACAGTCTCGACGCCTGGCCCGACGTACCGGTACCCGATTCCGGGTACGGTTTCTATGAACCGTGTTTTCGCCGCAGTGTCTCCCAACGCTTCGCGAGCCCGACTGACCGCGGCATGGATACTGTGCTCGTAGTCGACGACGGTCCCATGCGGCCACAAGCGGCCGATCAGCTCTTCCCGGCTGACCACCTCGCCAGGCCGCTCGAGTAGGGCAAGCAAGACTTCGATTGACTGATTGGGAAGGCGGATGCGGGTGCCACTCTTCCGCAACTCCCGCGACCGTCTTTCGATCACGAACGGACCAAAACGTACAGTGCCGGAGGCGTGGAGCGCGCACATGGTGAACCTCCGATGGCACCATCAGTCTAACACCAGCATCCGCGGCTGAGAAGCGCCGGACCCGCTGCTCGCAAGGGCCAGATTCGTCGCCAAGTACTATTTTTTCATCGTTTTGGCCTGTGAGATCGAAATGAGGTGCATTGTAGGCGGAGTGCCTCGATGTCGAGGATCTATTAGCCCAGTCTTGGGCCATGAACACTCCTTATCGCGCCAGATGCCTCACCGCATTCCTAGCCGTTTGGCTGCTGGCTTGCGCCCCGGCTGCCGGCGCACCAATGACGCCGGGCGGCGACGATTACTTTACCGGGCCGCAAACGCCGACCATTCGTGTTTTGGTTTTTGACAGGGCACGAGTGGGCGAGGACGCACTCACAATCGCTCTCAAGAAAGCAGGACTAATCTTTCGGGACGCCGGCGTTCGATTGACTTGGGTCAGATGCCCGGCGAGCTCGATCGGGCCGGTCAACTCCCTCGAATGTCGTTCGGATGGCGCCCGTGTGCTCATAGTGCGGATCATGCGCCGACCCATGGGCGCATTTGTAAGCCGGAATGCTCTGGGTTTCGCTGTTACAACTCAGGGAGGTTCGGTCTATGCAACTGTGTTCCGCGACCGGGTGCTGGAGATCATCGCGCTAGGCGGGCCGTGTTCGGAAGCTGTGCTCCTGGGGCACGCCATCGCACATGAACTCGGACATCTGCTTCTTGATAGTTCGGTCCACGCACGTTCTGGCCTAATGGCGGGCCGTTGGAGCCGTACCGACCTGGATCGCGCCGCAGTCGGATTGTTGAACTTTTCGCCCATGGAGGCCACTCGTATGCGCACCGAGGCGCTCCGCCGCGGCACATGAAAGCCAGAACGCGGCTTCGGCGCCAGATTCCAGAGTGGGTTATCGGAAACGGCACAGCTGTCGAGGCTGTGCCGAAATGGATTCGGCCACGGCGCCCCTAAGGAGTTGATTTCGCGCAGGCATCCGCTCGGGCAAAATGCGTTTGGAAACCACAACCTTCCTGCACAAGTCTGGGCGGTCGTATTAACGATAATCGCGTTAATCAGGCATGTGGATTACTTACCGTACGTCCTGGGCGGGCTCACTTGCGCATGTTTTCGTCCAAGAAGGCGAAAACATCGGGCTCCCAAATCTTCACGCCGAGATGGAGGAAGTCGTGCCCATCATCCACCGTTTTGCCGAAAGGCGGATAAATCTTTAAGCGATGGGGCTTGCCGATGTGCGCACGACGGGCATCGAGCATCTTGCCGGATGACAAAGAAAAATCGTTTTCCGCGTGAATGAAGAACACCGGCGCCGCGATGTGGTCGACGGCGGAAAGCAACCGTGCTCGCAATTCCGGAGAGCGATCAAAGCTGTAGCCGGCTCCCGAGAACACTACGACGGCCTGCACGTCCGGTTCACGTTCGGCCAGAAACAGCGTAAGCGAACCTCCAAACGAATGGCCGACCAGGGCAACGTCTTTAGGATCAACGTAGGAAAGTGACCGCAGGAATTGGAGTGCGGAGAGGGCGTCGCCCATTTCCCTGCCATCGAGCAACTGCAATTGCAAAGCGTTGCGTGCCCCCGGACCATGCGCGGCGGATTCGCTGTTCATCAAGTCAACCGCGTTCGCGCCTTGGTCCGTTGAGAGCCCCACTCCGCGTCGGAACAAATATAAAAATACATAGCCATGGCGGGCGAACAGCGGTCCGAGTATTTCGGCGTTTTGCTCATAAGGTCCGAGGCGTTTCAGGTCTTCGAGAGTGCGGCCGCTGCCGTGATTCAGCAGGATGCCGGGGAACGTCCCGGGTCCTTTTGGGCGCCAAAGCTCGGCGTGCAAGGTAGCTGCGCCATTGTGGATGACTACGTTTTCGTGCCCGCCAAGTGTCAGGTCTTGGGCCCTCGCCAGTGTCAGAACAAGCCACACTAAAACGAACGCGTACACCTTTATCATCTTGGGACCCCCAATCACGGTCGGCACAAGCAAGACCCACGCAGTCTGAATCGGCAAGTGTATCCGAAGTTGAGAGCGCAAAGTTCTTCCAGATAAACTTTGCCGTGGCGGAGCTTCGAGGCCCCGGGTCGAGGCTGGCGCCTCAAGGGATGCTCGGCCGGTCCTAGGTGGAGTACATGCGTCGGATGGAGGGGCACCCAACGGCGAAAACTTCTGGATGCGCTCCGGCTCCTTTGAATGCGCGCCCCGTTCGCAGTGAGTCCTCCTGGTTGCAGCAGGGAAGCAGCAGGATTTTCGGAATTACAAATTGCAACCAAGTCCTCCTGCTTCCCTCCTGCATCCAGGAGGGCGTGACGTTTTCGGCAGAAAATGATGCCGACGCCGCCGCACTCGGCGAAGCGAGGTGGGGCGCCGGGCAGGGGAGGGTTCGATTTCTTCTGGTGACGATCGGCACCGGCATTGGCGGCGGGGCGGTGATAGATGGGCAGCTCTACCGCGGGGTCAAGGGCATTCACCCCGAAGTAGGCCATCATGTGACCGACCCGGCTGGACCCTTGTGCTTCTGCGGGGCACGAGGATGCTGGGAATCCCTTGCGAGTGGGCCGGCGATGTCGGCATGGATGAAGGCGAACACGACCGGAAAGGGTGAGCCGCCAATTGTGCTCACGGCACGCGAGATCTGCGCCATGGCTGAAGGCGGCAACGGACTGGCCCAGAGGGCGCTGGCACGCGAGGCGCAATATTTAGGGATGGGGGTTGCGAATCTCACTACATTGTTTTGCCCGGATACGATCGCACGGGGAGGAGGCGTGATGAGAAGCGGACACCTTTTCCTGGATACGATCCGCAGGGTGATGAGGGAGTCATGTGTCTCGTGCCGTTTGAAGAAACCGAGATCACACTGGCGAAACTGGGAGACGATACCGGGCTGGCCGGCGCCGCGTGCGCATGGTTGCATCGCTTCGGAGAAGAGACGGCTTGACAATGAGGTTGGATTTCTCTTTGCTTGAGGGTGGCTACTTACGCGACCTGCTGGCTCAGCCCCGCGCGCTCCGAGATACGGTCCCCAGCTTGTGCAATACACCAGCACTGTCGGCGGTGCAGCGGGATCTGGAACGTGGCGACTTTCGACGGGTGGTGCTCACGGGGATGGGTTCGTCCTTTCACGCGCTGCATCCGTTGTTCATGGCGCTCAACAAAGCCGGATTTACGGCGCTCATGGTGGAGACCTCGGAGCTGGTTCATTCGGTTCCGGAACTCCTGGAGCCGGGCACGCTCCTGGTGGCAGTCTCCCAGTCGGGTCGAAGTGTTGAGATGATTCGATTGCTGAAACTACGTGATGGTTTCCGGATGATCGGAGTTACGAATACCCACGATTCCCCGCTGGCGCAGCGAGCAGACGCTCTCGTCCTCACGCGGGCAGGAGAAGAATATACTGTCTCCTGCAAAACTTATGTAGTGGGGCTCGGAGCGCTCGCGTGGTTGAGCAGTCTGCTGCGCGGCTGTAACCCGCACCGGATATCCACTGAGTTGACCTACGCGGCGACATTAGTAGAAGCATACTTATCGAACTGGCGGGACCATGTGCGCATTCTTTACGAGGAGATGCGATCCGTGCGGCATTTGTTTCTGGTAGGTCGTGGAGAGTCTTTGGCGACGGCGGGCACCGGAGGGCTCATCCTCAAGGAATCAGCCAGAATCCATGCTGAAGGGATGAGCAGTGCTGCATTTCGTCATGGTCCATTTGAGCTGATTAGCGGTGGCGGGGTCTGCGCCGTGGTGTTTCAGGGAAATGATGGCAGCGCCCGGCTGAGCCAACGGCTAGCCCAGGATGTGCGCCAAGCAGGAGGGCAAGGGATATTGATTGTGGGACGGGAGCCTGCATTGACGCGTGCCGCCTGGCAGAGTGTCCTGACGCCATTCGTCCAATCCTGGAGTTTCTGCCAGTGGAGATGATGTCGCTGGCTTTGGCGCTACGCGTAAATCATCGCCCCGGCAATTTCTCACCGGCATCCAAGGTAACGGCCATCGAATGACTTCAACTCCCATTTTCGTTGGTCATGCGGAACGCCGCCGCGGCATGGTCGCGCTGGTCTTTCTCATCTTCTTTGTCATGTCCCTGTTGACCAATATTCTCGCGCCGATCATTCCTGACATTCTCCAGAGTTTCCGGCTCAGCCTCACCTCAGCTGCTTTCCTGCCCTTCTCCTTTTTTGCTGCTTATGGAGTGATGTCGATTCCCGCTGGGATGTTGATTTCGGCTTTCTCGGAGAAGGCGGTGATAGTGTCCGCATACGCCGCAGCCTTGTTCGGCGCTCTCACCTTCGCTCTCTTTCCGACATATTCGGTGGCGGTTCCTTCGCTGTTTGTGATTGGCGCCGGAATGGCCATGCTTCAAGTGGCCATCAATCCGCTGCTCCGCGTGGCGGGCGGTGAGGAGCACATGGCTTTCAACTCAGCCACGGCCCAATTCATTTTCGGTTCCGCGTCATTCTTGAGTCCATATCTTTACTCCTATTTAGTCCGCAACGTCGGCCGGGACCGGTCGAATGTTGTGCTTGCGGCGCTTGCCTCTCTGGTCCCATCGCGACTCCCCTGGGTATCGCTGTACTGGCTGTTCGCGCTCGTCTCCGCTCTGATGCTGGCCGGCATGTGGATGACTCGTTTTCCAGCGGTGGAACTCAACGCCGGCGAGGCAATTGGCACTTGGCCGACCCTCATGGCACTCCTTCGGAAACGTGTAGTGCTGATGTATTTCATCAGCACGTTCGCTTATGTGGGGTCGGAACAGGGGACGGCGGACTGGATGTCGCAGTTCCTTAAAACGTATCACCATTTCGATCCCCAAACGACCGGAGCTTATGCGGTCTCGTGGTTTTGGGGCTTGCTGACCGTCGGCTGCCTCTTGGGAATGATTCTGTTGAAGATTTTTGACAGTACGCGAGTGCTGATTGCGTTTTCATTGGCAGCAGTGGCGGCGCTGACAGCGGCTTTGTTCGGTTCAGCGCAGTGGTCACTGCTCGCCTTTCCAGCCATCGGCCTGTTCGCATCCATCATGTGGCCGGTGATCATTTCCCTTGCATTGAATTCCGTTGCTGAGCATCACGGCTCCGTGTCCGGCGTCTTGTGCACAGGTATCTGCGGCGGCGCGATCGTCCCTCTTATTATTGGCAAGCTGGGTGACCTGTTCGGTCTGCAAATTGGGATGTTGTTCCTTTATGTGACGTTCGGCTGCGTACTGTCCGTGGGTTTTTGGGCGAGGCCGCTCATCAAAAATAAGGTGATTGGGCGCTCGCAAAACGGCCAAATTGAAGAAATAGGAAATCAATCGATATGAAGAAGAGATGTTACGGTGTGATGAGCCACATTGCCGTCATGGCTTGGGTTGCCGGGAGCAACGCGGCGCCAAGTGGCGCGCAAATTCCTGATCCACTCTATGGAGTGACGATCGACAGAATCGGTTCCTTGCCGGAGACCGTTGCATCACTGGGAAGCCTCCAAAAGAAGGCGACGGCACGGATCGTGTTTGATGAAAAGGTGCCGGCCAAACAATATGTCCGACCGGTTGCTGAGATTAAGAAAGTAAGCTACATCATGGGAGAGATCCTGGACTCTTTTCCCATGCGCAAGTACTCAGTCGATAGGTATATGGCGAGGGCCCACGATTACCTGGACACTTTAGGCAACGACGTTGACATTTGGGAAATCGGAAACGAAATCAACGGCGACTGGCTCGGTACGACCTCGGATGTTGTCGCCAAGATGGTGGGAACTTACGACATCATCAAGGGCGCTGGAAAGACGACCGAACTGACGCTTTACTACAACCAGGGATGCGCCAAGAGAGCGTCAAATGAGATGTTTACATGGGCTCAGGAGCACATTCCCAGCCGAATGCTTACTGGCCTTGACTATGTGCTGGTGAGTTACTACGAGGACGATTGCAAGGGGTTGCAACCGGATTGGCCTGCAGTATTTCAGCGCTTGTCGGTGATGTTCCCTAATTCAAGGATCGGATTTGGAGAGTGCGGGTCAAAATACAAGGACCGCAAAGAGCCGTATATCAAGCGCTATTACGGATTGCACATTGATGCTCCCCGGTATGTGGGTGGCTATTTTTGGTGGTATTACAGCCAGGACATGGTGCCAAAGACGAAGCCATTGTGGGCTGTGATGAATACGGCGCTCGGCGGTTATTGAAGCGTTTTCGTTCACTCAGTTGAAGGGGGTGAATATGATTCAATCGGGTCAATGGCTTACGTCTGCCGCGGCCCGCTCCCGTGGTTCTTGCGCGGCCCGGCTGCAAACATGAGGCGCCGCTGATAGGGTTATCCGGCGAATCACGCCGCTTGGCAATCCGACGTCGATTGTCAGTTTTCTTCTGCCCGAGTATGAGAAACAGCGGCCCGCCTCAAACGGATCCTCGGCGATACTGTAGTGGCACTGCGCTGCTGGGAACATACCAGTGCTTCAGGTGAGGTGACCATCGTAAAAGGGATGAGGATTTCTCCGTCGGTTTACAACAACCACGGCGACATTGACCGGCTGCTGAATGCGCTTTCGTGAGAAAGACTCTTTGGAACGGGTCACTGCCGGGGACGATAGTGTTTCGTATACCCGTTACGGCTATTGGTAATATCGAAGGCCCCGTCCACTTCTGCGGATAGCTCAATGTATTCGGCCTTTTCACTCTTTCCCACATTGGCGCAAAACTGCTCCGGAGCATTGTGACCTTTTTCACCGCCGCCAGTGAAATAATTGGTCTGCCAGATGTCTTCGAGACCGGGACACTTTTGAACAATGTTCAACCCTGCAGCATTGGCGCCGGCATCCAATGGATGGCCGTCTTTTCCCATGCTGAGTATTGCGACCCGGGGCCGGAGTGCGTAGACTTCGGCGGGCGGGCAACACGACAGTCCCCAGTAGAAGTCGGAGAAGGACCGATCAAAACTCTGGGCGTGGTGAGTAATGAGATAGACGTCTGTTATCCCCACACGATTTTGCGGGCAGAAGAGCCGTTGTTCCGCATCCCAGGTGAGATCGCCCAGGAAAACCAGGCGAAACTTTCCGTAGGACATGAGCAGGCCTATCGATTGCCCGTCCTCGGTATCATCCTCAGGCCGAAATTCCGTCTTGGCGCAAAACGCATTAGGAGCACCGGCTCCTTTCAGCGGCTGCGCAATCATCTTGTTCCCCGCAGTCAATACCTGCACCTCGACACCTGCCAAGGGGACCCGGTCGCCGGCCTTCACCACCGAATGGCCATGTTGTTCGCAAATCTTCAGATACGTCCGGTGCTCGTCGTCGGTTTGCTTAGCGAGACCGGGCTCGAAATCGTTCCTGCGATGTTTCCACCAATTGTCGGTTTTCTCGAATTCCACGTTCGCGCCGTGGTCAACAATCGTTCGGATCGGAAATTTCGCCGCGAGCATGGGGAGCGCACCATTGTGATCTGAGTGATAGTGGGTAATCAGCAGGTAGTCGATCCGCTTTACCCCGGCGCGCTGCAGGACGTCTATAACACTGCCCGCCGTTTCGCGGTCCCCCGTGTCGATCAACATGGTTTTCCCTGAAGGGGTCAAGACCAGGGTGGCATTACCCCATGCGACGTCGATGAAGTAAAAACGCAGGGCAGGTCCTGCAAGGCTCCGGCTTTGGCTTAGATTGGCCATACTGATCAATAACACCCAGAAGATCGATCTCATGGACATTTATGCCTCTAATTCCTTTGGTTTGGGCCTCCGGTTCTTCGAAAAAACCTCGGACTCATGAACGATCAAATGACGGGTCGCTCGTGGTTGCAGCAGGGCTTTCGTAGAAACGTCGAGTGCTCGTGTGCAATCTACCACTAGACCAAATTTCGTTGACATACGGCACACTTTTACAGTACAAACGTAGGCTAGGGTTTTTACCAGGGCGCCACAAGGAATGTTGGGATCTTCCGATCTCATCACCCATCTTTGCGCGAGGCGGCTCAACATTTGATTGAACGGCTGATCCTGCGCATTCAGAGGGCACGGTGTGCTGGAGGGCGTGCGAGTGAATACGCCTGAAAACGCTAACGACTACGTTGTTTCGATTCTTTCGGTGAGTCCGGAGGTCGACGATCGTTTCTTCCTTCGTCGCGTAGTGGTACGCCTGAACGCGAAACTCGGTCTTGATTCTGGCCTCGTCATTGTTTCCTGTAGTTCACTCCATTCCGCACTTTGTACTTTGCGAAGGTGTCCGTTCGATGTAGTAGTGTGCGAACGATATTTGCAACCAGGCTCTTGGAAAAATGTAATGGATCAGATGGCCATTCGATCGGAACCGCCGTGCGTCATCGTAACCTCACGTTTAGCGAATGCACAACTGTGGTATGAAGCACTGAACTGGGGCGCATTCGATTTGATTTCAAAACCCTTCGATAACGACGAGACAATGCGGGTTCTTACATCGGCGTGGCGAGCCCGGAATAGAAGACCGCGAAAGGCCTTGGCGGTGACTTCCTGCTAGCAGCAGGTGCATAGCAGAGCTTGCGTAATTCTAGCGAACGGGAGCTCCCTTTGGGTCCTCCTGGTTGCAGCAGGGACCCAGGAGGATTTCGAATTACAAATAGCTTTGAACTGCGCAGGTCCTGCTGCATGCAGCAGGCGAGCATCCATAATAGGAATTTGTCAAGGGCAAACGGAGTTGCCCCGCTGCCATCCCGAGGGAAAGCATTTCGTCGCTTTTGGCACGTCTAGCCGAATGGCTTCCCAAGTTTGAGCCAATTCTTTTCGTAAAAGAGTGACCAGCATCCATTGGCGCTATCAGGGCTTGTGGAACCCACCGAAGATTAAGTTTGGAAAACTTGCCGACCTCCAAACAGAAGGTAGGGTACATCGGGAGGAGATCTCCTCCTTTGCGCAGTCGCCTGCACGAGAGGACCGGCAGAAAGCTCTTCAGCCAAACGCGTGTTGTTTTCGCGGCCTCAACAATAGTTTCTGAACGGCCGACGTAACCTGGATAGGCCAGTGCCGACCGACGGGAGGCTTGCGTCCCCCGATAAGCACACGGAACATGGCCTGCCATTCCCTCTTGTCCAGGAAAGAGTTTTGAGCGTCGCGGACGGGCCCTGTCAAGGCCGCGCGATCCGCGCGCCGTTAGGGGAGCCGTGACAGGTGGCCGCGATGCGCACCATCCGCGATTGAGGGAATGGCAGGCTGTCTGGCTCATCTGTAAGATTCACTCGTCAACTGCGGATCTGGTTCCTCCTCGCCCTTCAGGTGGAGTTGGAATTGTTTCCCGCTCTTGTCCACAGCCATCAAGTAAGCCACCAGTTTGCGCGCCACCGCCAGCGTCGCCCTGTTGCGGTTCCCTCGTTGTAGTGCTCGTTCATGTACTGATGCCAGTTGCGGGTTATAGCATGGCGCCAGTTTGGCGGCTTCGATCAACATGGTCTGCAAAGGTTTATTGCGCTGCTTGGAAATCGGCCCACGCTGTTCTTTGTCGGCCGAACTGCGTTGGGCGCTGGTTAACCCGCAATAACTCGTCGCTTGCGCGATCGAACAAAACCGACTCACTTCTCCCACTTCTAAAGCCCAAGTCAGTGCCAGAATTTCGCCCACGCCGGGGATGGTCTGCAATCGCGCCACGCGTGCGCTCAGTTGGGCATTCTCGCGCAGCCCGTTCAATAACCGCTTCTGGATTGTAGCGAACAACTCGACTTGTCCCCGGCTCAGCTGGAGCAGCTCCACCACGGAGGCCGGCGTCTCCGGGAAGTTCCCCAATAACTCGTTGAAGTACGCCTTGCCGTGCAGGCGCTGCTTGTTATAAGCCGTTCCGGTTTCCATCAACAAACCGGAAATCCGGTTCTTGATCCGTGTCGCCTGCCGCACTACCAGATGGCGATAGCGTAGTACCCGCCGTAGCTCGCGGGTGGCGCTCGGCGCCATGTAGCACTCTGGCAGCAGATTGCACCGCAACAAATCGGCGATCTTACGTGCGTCCACTTTGTCGTCTTTCTTCTTCGAGGCAGCGATGGCTTTCAGCATGGCCGGATGCGCCACCTTCCATTCTTGGGCCAACGGTTTCAGGTGGTCGTAAACCCATCCCGTAAACAGTGTGGCCTCCATACCGCCCATCCAGGGTCGGGGCCGTGCCTCAGCCCACGCTGAGAGTTTGGCGTGCTGCGCCGCAATAACGCCTTCGTCCCGGATGCTCCCGTCCTGCGCTTTGGCGCAGAAGCTGATGGTCTTTTTGTGGATGCTTTTAGATGAACGTGTCGGCCTAGCGCGGGAAAACCCAATACTTCCGGGCCGGGTCGGATTGAAGGCCGCGATCGGCCGGCGAAAGTCCCCTGCGCACCAATAAGCCAAGATCTGTGAGCAAGCTTCGCTCGGAGGCAAAGTAACCGTGACCGAGGAAGCTAGTATCCACCCAGCTCGCGTCCACGGTATCCATTTGGCTGGCAACATATGGTGCCTTGTCAAGGAAACCGATCCTGCTGGCCCGGTGCAGGAAATGGGAGATGCGCAGCGCCCAATCGCGTCGTGAAATGTACGACGTAGCGGGCAGTCCGCCCGCGGACTGCAGTTTCCGCCACTTCGATTCGAACAGGTCCACGTAGACATCGGCAGCGACGAATACGAGCTGTCCAATCGCTACCGCGGGGCGAGCATTGTCGGCAAGTCCGAGCAACATGACCCGATTACCCATGCTGTGCGCCACCAAGTGGACACGCGGCCAGGGGCCGCCTGCGAGGGAGCCTAGGAATTCGACAAATCGGTCAGCGGATGCCCATGCACGCTCTTCATCGGCCGCATAGTGAATCAGGCCGCCCATGGATGGCCAGCTGAACAGGATGACAATTCCGGGGAAAGATACGTCGAATGCGAATTGAGCAGCGCGGCGGGCCGCTTCCTCGAAGGTTACGTTATAGCCATGGAGGAAGACCAGCAATTCGCGCGCGTCGGAACTGATACCGTTACTCGTGGCGGCGCTTCCAACGCGCGTCAGGAACTCGCCTCGCTGGAAAGCCTCGACCTCAGCGATCGTGATGAAACGTCGCTCGAGCTGCTGTTTCGGGAATGGGGTCCACCAGTGCGGAGTCTCGAGATGGCCGACCTTGTGCTTCGTCGATGAAGGTATAGTGACGGAAGCCAGGCCGAAAGAGAGTTGTTCGGCTGGATCACCCAGGAACTCCATCGTTCCGGAGCGAAGCTTGCGATTGGTGGCGAAAAAGACGGGTACGCTTTGGAAGCCGACGTCTGTGGGGGTAACCGCACGCGCGAGGTCGGCTGCGGTTTGGGACGCCAAATCCGGTGTTTCGGCCGCCTCCTCCGGGGCTTGAGCCGCTACTACGCTTCGCAGACCTGTGGCACGACTGCCCAGATTGGACCGGGCCATCAGTTCACGTATGTATGGCCCAGCCGGCGTCTCGCTGGTAAAGTCCAGCAGGTCGTCAATTACACGGGCGAGATCATCAACTGATGACGCGTACTCCAACTGGCGGGCGAGTTCGGCCAAGCGGTCGGCCGCGGCTGGACTGAGCGGCTCCATGCGCAGCCGGATGCCATCCCAATTCATTAGCAGCGCGTTCATCAAGGCAAGTTGTTGAATATGCTCAAGCATTGCTGGAATCCTCAGGCTCCGGAAATCGTGAAGGCCGCCCAAAAGAATGGATGACTGTAAGGTTGGTGTCCGGGGTCGGCCCCGATCAAAGAGGACCGCACCCGAGCTGCCTGCGCTCCGGCGGGTCCGGGATCTTTCTTCAGCTCTCGGAACAGGTTGCTCAACTCGGATACGGTGACCGTGCGCAGCCAGTTCTGAGCAGACCGTAACGCCTGCGCCGGCGTCTTGTCTTCGTGAAAGTGCTCCCGGTAGAATTGGCCGGTCAAGAGCGCGGTAGCCGAGTCCTCCACCGGCCAAAGCGACGCCAACACCGTGCGCGTCCCGTTTTCGAGAAAGGCGATGGGAAAACCAAGCATCTCGTCGATGGTTCCCATTACGCGTGTCATGGCTGTTTCACAGGCAGACAGAACCACAAACCGCGGAGGCGCATCGCGCAGCAGGGGAAGCAGTTGGTCAAGCGTTAGGGCCTGGCGATCGGCAAGCAACAGGCTCGATTGAAACGGGTCTTGGAGGTCGAAGGCGGCGTGAGTCGAAAAGTGGGCCAGCGATGCACGAGGCAGAGCAGCGAGTACATCCGTGGCAGTGGCTGCCTTCCCGCTCAGCACCGTGACATTGTTGTCAGGAAGACAGCACCTGGTCCAAGCCAGTTCCATACTACTGAAAATCAAATCGCCGTTGGGGTCTGAGACCAGCAGTGGCTGTGAGCACGCCGTTTCCAGGCGGGTGCCGCAAAGGAGGGCTCGAACCGAAGGAGCATAGCGGACAGCATAGTCTTCGATGACCCATCGCCGATCCGCCCCTTCAGCCCTCCACGCGGCGTGTATGGGCAGAATGTTGGTGCCGGCCTGCGGAAACCAAACCAGCTCGGCGCCGGGACGTATCCCGAACTGCGCGAGCTTTTCGAGCACCGGAATCCAAATTTCTCTATATAGTGTAGTTCCAACAACGTCAATCTGGTCGATCCACCTGTCGAACTGGGAATTCCGGAAAGCGTACGCGAGCATCCAGCCGCCCAGCGAGTGTGAGGATTCGTCTCCCATCAGCAATAGGCTCAACTCATGCTTGCCGAAGCCCGGCAGGTGAACCACTCCCGTACGGGATGCAGTCATGACGGCCACGGCGCCTTTCGGTGCCGCAAACACAGGAAACAGGAGCGCCCCATCCGGAGGAATCAGCGATTTGAATGATTCAAACGAAGCGGAGGGCACATCCGAACGCCACATGCGGCTCTTGCCTTGATCCAAGGCTTCGAGCGCTCGTGGGATTTCCCCGAGCTGCAAATGACAGTACGCCTTCAGTGCCCATGAGTCGCGGAGTTCAAAAATTCTCTCCAGCCGGCCTTGGCGCGATTCTGCCATGGCGAGGGCAGCCTCTCCAGCTTCGACAGCGCGGTCGAATGAGCGGATTGCCTCAGACCAGCGGCCGGCAGAGACGAGGCCCTCTCCTGCCATCTGCATCACGGAGCGCCGTGCTGACGTATAGATTCTTGAATCGAATAGCGAGTAAGCCGATTCCGCGGCCGTTACGAGCTTATCCGCCGCTTCCGGCTCGCCTAGCTGGGTGAGCTTGAGGTAGGTCGCGGCCCGAAGATTGTCGATATTGGCTGCCATGACCTTCTGGACCGCAGGATCGACGAGGGTCGCCGCCTGATCGTACAGGGCGAGTGCTTCCCGCAACCGGGCGAGTGGTTTGGGCGCATCCGTCTTCGCCAAGGTGCGGCCAAGCGCCAGCATGACCTGCGCACGTGCCTCGGCGGGAACGGAACTGCTGCAGGCTGCCAGAGCCTGGCGTGCGTAGCTTTCCGCCTTCTGCTCGTACTCCCGCGGAAGCCGTTCCTGTTCTCGCGCAGTTATACTCCAGAGATCAAGAGCCGCTTTCACCCGCATCATGGCATCGGGGGCTTCGTCCGTATATGCTGCCAGAGTCTCTTTTGCGTACTCTCCTGCTTTGCGCTTGTCCTCCGACCCGCCATCGTCAACCAGAAAATTGTATGCTTCGCTCAGGTAGACTAGCGTCTCAATCCAGACCTTCTCCGCGGACGTCCCGGGCTGATTGTGGATCCCGGCAACCGCATCGAGTGCCTGCTGGTGATACTCAATGCGCTTTTTCATGGTGATATTGAACTTGGACCCAGGCTCGGCTGTCCAGCAGATCGCGAGCTCATTCATCAGTGCTCCCCATCCGGCTGGGTCGTTTTCTCGCGATACCAAGCTTAAGGCAAGCTCAAAATACTGGGCTTGGCGGCGCCAGTTTACTAGTGGATCACCAGTGCTGCGATATCGATAAAGCAGCGCAAGCGTATTGGCCGCCCACGGAAAATCGTCGACCACTACCTCCAGGTGCTGAAGAGCCTCCTCGGCTTGTGGTGTCCCCATGGAGTTCATTCGCACCAGGAGAAAGCCGATGTTCATATGGCAATTCGCCCAGGAGTCGTGGTCAACATCGTGATCCCAGACGGTCAGCGCGTCCCGATATGCACTGAGCGCTTCGGCAGGATCCATATTCTCGCTCAGCTGGGCATACATGCTGCGGAACGCTGCCCACTTCTTCGGCTGCACCTTGCGATCGACGAGCGAGCCTGCTTCGTTAAAGATCTCTCGAAGCCGTGGGGAATCGCGGACGCGGTCAAGGCTGCGAGACTCGACGATCAGGGCTGCGAGTCTGTCAGTTTCAGGCATACGACGATCCCGGGATATTGGCGGTAGAGAACATCGTATAGCAGACTCTCCTGCACGCCAATGGCGGACTCGATATTTGCTTTGCCACTGAGAAGCGAAGCAACGACGTCGCGGAGCATAAACGCACGTCCTAGAAAAATAACGGCAATTCAGGCTCATAATGCCGCGATCTGCAGCGACCCGGAGGCCGCGACACTTGCGGTAGGGAATCCTCGGGCCTCGGATTTGTTACGGAGGGTAATTTTTTCGGCCGGTATTGGGTAATTTTTGCCGCGGCGCTAACCTTGATGCCTTCTCGACCTCGGCGTACTAGCACCCGCGGACATGTTTTGCTATGGGCGGGGATTTGCATTGGCCTATACTCCTGAACGACCAAAGGGCTCATTCCAAGCCAGGCTGTCCGTGGCAAAACCGTCTAAATATAAGGTTTTCAAGACGAGAGCCGCCTTCGACATCAAGATTCTCATGACATGGAACGGGTCCGTCGCCTCAGGCATGACGAGCGGGCTACGTGCATGGGTTGCATACTGGAGCGTTGAGTCTTTCGCGTCCCGCGGTTGTCTTTGGCTTGTGACCCCGAGTTACGAGTTACCGTGCCCCGCGTCCCTCCTCCCGCTACTACCATCAAGCCTCTCTGATTGCCTTGGGCGAATTTATCGAATGGTACGGCGCCAAACCGTGCTGTAATATGTCGGACGGCGATGCAGATCACAGAGTTACTGCAGCGTGTGCATGCCGGTGATCAACAGGCTCTAGACGCGGTGATTCCGCTCGTTTATGACGAGCTGAAGAAGCTCGCGGCCGGGCACCTGAGACGGGAAGCCAATGTGCAATCGCTGGAGACGACTGCACTCGTCCACGAGGCTTTTCTGCGACTGGCAAAAGGGCAGCATCCCTCCTATGAAAACCGTTCCCATTTCTATGGCATCGCCTCCAAGCTGATGCGGCAGGTTCTGGTGGATCTGGCTCGTGCGCGCGCTACGGAAAAGCGAAGCGCGATGGAAGAGGTGCACCTGGCCGAGATTCCGGATCTGGGGCGGCAACCCTATGAGTCGCTGTTGGCCATGAACGACGCCATGGAGCAGTTGGCACGCACCGATCCGCTGAAGGTACAACTCATTGACATGCGCTATTTCGGCGGCATGACGGCAGAGGAGTCGGCAACAGTGTTATCGATCTCCGTGCACATCGTCCGCCGCGAGCTGCGGCTGGCAAAGGCGTGGTTGCACAAGGAACTGGCTGGATGAAAGCCCACGTCGAGGAACTGTTTCACGAAGTAGCGGACTTGTCGCCCTCGGAACGGGAAAAGTACTTCACCGAGCATGGAGTGGAGGACGAAATCCGGTGCGAAGTCGAAGCGTTACTGGCCTTCGATGCGGGAGCCACGGAATTTCTCGAGAACGACGTCAGCGCTGCCGCCATGCAGGCCCTTCCGCAGTTGGAGCCGAGACACCGGCGCTGCGGCCCATACCGGCTCCTGCACATGATCGGACGCGGAGGCATGGGCGCGGTATATCTTGCGGAGCGTGCGGATGGCGAAGTGATGCAACGCGTCGCGATCAAGCTGCTTCCACCGGGCGCCGGCGATGCGTACCGCGAACGTTTTTTGCAGGAAAGGCAGATCTTCGCGTCACTGATCCACGCGAACATCGCTCGTATGATGGACGCCGGGCATCTCGACAACGGCCAGCCATTCCTCGCCATGGAGTATGTGGACGGCAGGCCGATCGACGTGTTTGCCTCCGGCTTGCCGGTCCGGCAAAAAGTCGGTTTGTTCCTCAAGGTCTGTTCGGCGGTCTCCTACCTGCACCGAAACCTGGTCGTGCACCGTGATTTAAAGCCAAGCAATATCCTCGTGACAGCGGAAGGAGAGCCCAAGTTGCTCGACTTCGGTATCGCCAAGCTTCTGGATGTCACCACCGATACGACCGCAACGGCCATGCGCATGCTGACGCCCGACTACGCCAGTCCCGAACAGGTAACGGGCGAGCGGGTGAGTACTGCGACCGATATCTATTCACTTGGAGCCGTCCTGTATCGGCTGCTCACTAGCCGCCCGGCGCATGAATTCGCGGACCAATCCGCGGCCGCAATCGCGCGGGTAGTGACGAGCCGCGAGGTGACCCGCCCCAGCAAATGGACGCCCGAGCTGAAGGGCGATCTGGAAGCCATACTGATGAAGGCTCTGCGGAAAGACCCGCTCGAGCGGTACGTGACGGTAGAACAGATGGTGGAAGACCTGGAGGCGTTCCTCGAGTCGCGCCCTGTGCGAGCGCGCTCGGGGAATACCGGGTATCGCGCCCGCAAATTCTTCCGGCGGTACTGGATCCAATTGGTAGCGGCTGCGCTGATCCTATTTAGCCTGACCGCCGGACTTTATGTGGCCAACCGGGAACGGGCGCTGGCGCAGCGGCGTTTTCAGGACGTGCGCCAACTGGCAAATAAGCTGTTTGACATCGACGCTCAGGTCCGCGAGTTGGCCGGTAGCACCAAGGCGCGGCAATTAATCGTGGACACATCGCTGGAGTATTTGCGGCGGCTGGTACCCGACCTCCGGGGCGATCCTGACCTGACTCTGGAACTGGCGACCGCGTATATGCGCGTAGGGCGGGTTCAGGGTGTTCCGATCACGCCCAATCTCGGTCACATGGATCAAGCCGCACGGACCTTGCGAACTGCCGAGGGCTTAATCCAATACGTACTATCTGTCCAACCCTCGAACCGGATGGCGATGCTGCGGTCGGCCCAGATCGCACACGATCGAATGATCTTGGCTCGACTCGGCGGCCGCCCCGACGAAGCATTGGCGCTGGCACGAAAATCGGCGGCGTGGCTGGAAAAATTCCGCGCCCGCGAGAGCGATAAGGCGGAGGCATCCGGGATCCTGGCCGCGTATTTGAACGTGGCCGAACAGTTCAATCTTTCGGATGAGTATGACGAGGCTCTCCGGCTGTGCCGCCGCGGTACAGAAATCGCAAAGCTATTTCATTCCGAAAGCTACGCCGGCGATTTGCTCTGGGTTTCGGCGGACGTCTACAGGATCGAGGGCGACTTCGACAAGGCACTACGAGACATTCGCGAATCCGTTCGATTGCTGGCGCCAGATCCGGGTAGCAGTGTGCGTTCACCGGTCTCGAACTACGCGATGGCGCTCATTAAAGAGGGCCGCATTCTGGGGGAGGATGGCGCGGTCAGCATGGGGAAATCGGAAGAGGCCGTGCTTTCGCTTGATCAGGCGTTCCAAATCACCGATGAGCTGGTACATAAGGACCCATTGGATCAGTCTGCCCGGGGTCGTCTGGCGATGGCTGGGCTTAGTTTGGCCGGGATCCTGCGGCACACCGACCCAGTGCGTGCCTTGGGGGTGTACGACCACGCCCTCCGCCATCTTGGTGAGATTAAAGGAAATGCCAGTTTCGAGAAGTATGAAGTCAGTGCGCTGACCGGCTCCAGCTACCCGCTGCGACGCTTGAGGCGACCAGACGAAGCCAGGAAGAGGCTGGATGCTGCCCTCGAGCGTTTGCATCATCTGAAGCTCTACCCCGCCGAGAAGATCGACGTTTCGGAAGTCCATCAGTTTCTTAGTGCCCTGGCGGACCACGAGGCCGAAACCGGAAATCTGCGGCACGCGATCGGAATCTACCAGGATCTGCTCAATCGGCTCGAAGCAGAACCGGACGTGGGCCTGGACGACGCCATGACCCTATCGAACATTTGGAGATCGCTGGCCCCTCTGTACCGCCGCACGGGACAGCCCGACCTGGCATCCGCTCTCGATGCGAAAAGACTGGACCTGTGGCGGCGCTGGGACCGGAAACTCCCCAACAACCCATTCGTCCTGAACCAGATTGCAGCGAAACCCGTTACCTGATCACTGCACCAATGCGCCCGCCTTCACAAAAAATAGCTGACCAGCGCTAATTTTGCCTCCAACCACGCAGGTAGTAGCAGCGGGGGGTGATTCGAAGGAGAAATGACCCGCCGGAAGAGAGTTCGCATGACGTCCGACTACACCCAGGATGGCCGACCGCTCCAACTCACCACGCCACTTGGCAAAGATATCGTCCTGTTGACCGGTTTCCAAGGTCGCGAAGCCACCTCGCGGCTTTTCAGTTTTCGGGTCGATCTGATGGCTGAATTGCAAAGGGAAGTCCGCTTCGACCGCATTCTTGGTCAGAACGTGACTGTGGAGTTGCTGCTTTCGGACGGAAACAAGCGTTACTTCAACGGTCTGGTCAAACGGTTCAGCCAAAGCCGTCGCGACGAACATTTCCTGTATTTCCAGGCCGAAATAGTGCCTAAGTTCTGGCTGCTGACGAAAAAAGTCCGCAGCCGGATCTTCCAACACCTCTCGGTGCCCGACATCCTCCGCAAGGTGCTCTGCGGATTGGACGTCCATTATGAATTGTCAGCAACTTACTATGAGCGGGACTATTGCGTTCAGTACCGCGAGTCCGACTTCGACTTTGCCAGCCGCCTCATGGAGGACGAGGGAATCTATTACTTCTTCAAGCATGCCGATGGCAGTCATCAGTTGGTGGTGACCGACGCTGCCTGCCCCACAGTCCCCGGACAGGCGAATGTCATTTACGAAGAGGTGCTTCACCGTGTGGGACCGGATATGCGTATCCGTTCTTGGGAAAAAGCCCAGGAGTTGCGTGCTGGTGAATATACGTTGTGGGATCACTGCTTCGAACTGCCGGGCAAGCATTTAGATGCCAGCCAGAAAACCGTCGAGGCGGTTACCGTGGGCAAGGTGATCCATAAGCTCAGCGTCGGCGGCAACGAGCAAATGGAAATCTACGACTTTCCCGGCGGTTACGCCCAGCGGTTCGATGGCATCGATCGCACGGGCGCGCCGCGGTCGCAAGATCTGAAGCGAATCTATGAGGACCGTGACCGGACCGTAAGAGTTCGCATGGAGCAGGAAGCGGTCACCGGCCTGGAGATCCGGGGAGCCAGCGACTGCGGCAATTTCTTAGCCGGTCACAAGTTCATCCTGCAGCGCCATTTTGACGCCAACGGGCCGTATGTTCTGACTTCTATCGAACACGAGGCTCATTTGACCGGTTATCGCACCGGAGAGCCTCCGGCGTTCAGTTATGAAAATCAGTTCACCTGCATTCCGGCCGCACTCCGATACCGCCCGCAGCGCGTGACCGCCAAGCCGGTGATTGCGGGTATACAGACCGCCACTGTCGCCGGGCCGGAGGGCGAGGAGATCTTCTGCGACAAATATGGACGCGTGAAGGTGCAGTTCCACTGGGACCGCGACGGCAAGAAAGACGCGAATAGCTCCTGCTGGCTGCGCGTTGCCCAAGTGTGGGCCGGCAAAGGGTGGGGCGCATTCTTTTGGCCTCGCATCGGCCACGAGGTAGTTGTGACGTTCGAGGACGGCGATCCCGACCAACCGCTCATCATCGGGAGCCTCTACAATGCGGAAAACATGCCGTGGTTCGGCTTGCCCATGAATAAGCAGCTTGCCGGGTTCAAGTCCGCTAGCGAACGAGGTGCCGCTCACAAGAACTACAACGGAATCGTTTTTAGCGACATAAAAGGTTCTGAACACCTCGCCATACATTCCGAACACAACCTGAGTCTCAACTCCGAGTGCGACAAGATGATCCACTCCGGCCGGCATAAGGGCGAGAGGGTGGGAATGGCAAGCATGTTCACCGTAGGCAAGCTGATTCCCGGCGGAGGCAGCGGCGGCGGCCAATTTGACGAAGGAAACCCTTGGCCGCATCCGCAGCCTCAAGGAATCCTCGGCATCAATTCGGTTGTGGTCTTCGGCGAAAATCTGCAAGTAGCCTGCCCCACCAATCAACAATTGACCCTGGGGAGCAATTTACAACTTTGCATCAACCCGATGGGCTTGGCTGCCGGAGTGCCCGGCCTCGCCGATCCGGTAGGGCAGGTGGCCGCCTTCCTCGGAAGCGGTATGGGTGGCAATATGCAGTTCACGATCGGCACCAACGCGCAATTCACGCTGGGCCAATCGTTCGAAATATCGGTAGGCCCGCCTAAGATCGAGATTCACAAGGGCTACAAGGATCACAAGTGGGTCAACATTCTCTGCGGCGTTTTGGGAGCGGCGGCTGCCATTTTCCTACTGGCTTACGATCTGATCCACACCTATGCACCCAGCGAAAACCCGAGCGACCAACAATTCAATAAGGGCAGGGAGCAGTCGGGAGACCGCGACAGAGCGATCCTGGTTACGGTCTACCAGGTGTTGGTGGATATGTTGCTCACGGTGATTATGAAAGCCGAAGCTTTTGCCGACCACGACGACTGGATCACAGACGACGCCCAGAAGAAGCTTTTCAAAGCCCACAACGATATCGCGGAGAAGTGGAAGGCGCCAGGACTTGCGCCGGAGGATCCTGCCAAAAGCTCCTGGTGGACGGAGTGGGGAGCTCTGGATTTTGTTTGTCTACCTGCAGTCGTTGCAGTCGGAGCTGAGCTGGTGGTGACGGCTGTGGCGGACTCTAGCGAAGGTTGAGGAGATCATATGCTTTCTGATTACGAGATTCGTGGCGGCGGATCGGGTGGTGGCGGGGATGACGGACCAAATATTCTCAAGTCTGTGGACGGCGCATGGGAAGTCGCAGCCAACCAGGTGGTTCTTCTCAGCAGGCCGCCGGCGCCGGATCCGACCGATCCAACCGCGAAAACGCAACCCAATCTGATCACGATCCTCGCCACCGGCAGTCTGCCGACCATGAATGATGGCCGCGTAGACGTACGCGGGGGAAAGGGCGTACGCATCACCACCGGTGGTCCGGCAATGCCGCTGTTCAACCCTCCCGTCACAAGTGAGGACACGAATGGTGTCGAAATTGTCGTCGGGGCGCAGCAGAAAATCCTGATTCACCGGGGCATACTGCCATCACACGGTAACGTCAACATGAACCAGAGGATTGAGCTGACGAAGGACCAGATCGTTGTGGATGCCGGAGAGGACGGTACACTCACGCTGCAGGCGGGGCCAAGCTCAATCTTCATGGACGCCGATGGAATAACCCTTTCGGTCAAGAACGGTATGAGCTATATCTCATTGTCCTCGGAAGGCATCACCGTGTTTGGCTATCCGAAGGTAGAACTCAACCCCATGGGGTCACCTCTCCCTGCGGAAGAGGAGCCGCAAGAACAAGATGACTCCGTTAGTTAAAGTGCGGGCAGGCACTGTTGACGAAATCTGCGCCAATTTTTACCTTCCGAAAGAGGCCAGGCGCGAGCTTCGCCGCGGCATGAACCCGCGTGAATTCCTCAACACGCTGCTGGCGAATCATGAGTACGTGGCCGGAATCGACTTCGTGGCGCACGCGCTTCCAGCGCGCGAAACCATTTGGTGGGGCTGCTTGTGCTTGCAATATGCGTTTGGGGAGAAACTGAGCGATAAAGACAGGGCCGCCTGCCGGGCCGCCGTGCAATGGATCCGGCAGCCGGATGAGGACCATCGCAAAGCTGCCAAGATGCCTGCGGATATTGCCGGGCCGCAGTCCGTCGCCGGCAAATTGGCCACAGCCGTAGTTCTAACTGGCGGAAGCCAGGCGCCACCCAATCTTCCCGTCAAGCCGCCCTCGCCTTACGCGCCATCGAAAGCCGTGGCCTCATCCGTGAAGCTCGCATCACTACAAGGAGACAACGCGAAGCTCTCGTTCCGGCAACAGTCATTCGTCGAATTAGGAATAGGAGTCGCAGAAGGTCGTTTCTTCTTCCGGGAGAACTGAGTTTATGCCGACAATGCCCGCAGCTCGCGTAACAGATGAGCATACATGTCCGCTGGTGACCGGGCTCGTAGCACATGTCGGTGGACCGATTCTGCCGCCTTGCTCCCGCACCGTTTACATCGGGGACCTGCCCGCAGCCCGGGTCACGGATCAGGCCACGTGTATCGGCGCACCGGATGTGATCGCGAAGGGCTCAGAGACGGTTCTTATCGAGGACATGTACGCGGCACGAGTTTCCGATATCACGGCTCATGGCGGCATGATTACAACCGGTGCGGAAGACGTGTTTATTGGCGATTGAGGGCCAGAGGAGCGAAGCATGAGCGCAGTTGCGACGGCGATACCGTATGAACGGCAACCAGATCGGCAGGGCGACCGGACGTGTGGCGCCGCGTGTCTGAGCATGGTCTATCGGTCTCTCGGAATTGCCGTCTCGGCCCAGGAGATATGGCCGGCGATCGCCAAGCCTAACCCGTTCGGAGTCGTCTCTTCGACTACCCATCTGATGACTCAGGACGCGTTGAACCGGGGCCTTACCGCCGTTTCCATTCAGGCGCGACATCCGTTGCAGGTCCTGCGGCTGTGCCGCGAATTCGGCATCCGGGCCGTTTTGAGCCATCGGGTTCAGTTCGATTCTCCTGTGGGACACTATTCCGTGTTCGTCGATCTCGATGAACAAGGTGTGATCCTGCACGATCCGCTGATAGGGCCTTCGCACCGCCTCTCTCATGCCGAGTTGCAGCAACTGTGGCTGCCACGTTTCACTGACTCGGAGGTGGCCGGAAACGTCCTGATTGCGATCGCCCCGCCGGGACTGGCTGGATCGCCATGCGAGTTTTGCCACACGCCCATGTTGCCCAGCGCCGCGTGCCCAAGGTGCGGTACGCGAATCGGCCTGCAGCCCTCCAAGGTGTTGGGCTGCTTGAACGACGCCTGTATCGCGCGAATGTGGAATTACGTCTGCTGTCCCGCCTGCGATTACGCTTGGAACTTCGACCCTCGGTCTGCCGAAGTCAGGGAAGGCGAAAGCGCAACCCGCGTTGCAGAAACTGAAAAGGCTCCGTCGAGTTCGCCCATGGGAGACCTCGACACGGTGTTTGCCGGAATGGATAAGTTCTGCGCTCACATCCTCAGCCTACCCGCAGTGGCCGCCCATGCCGATGTGAGACGAAACCTCGATTTCATGATGGCCAGCAAGGAGAACCTCCGGAGCGCCTTTGCCCAGGAACTCACCAGGCGGGCAACGCGCCAGGCGAGCCTGGCGGCAGTGCAGCAGGCGGTGGAAAAACAACGCGAACAGGCCCTCAAGAAGATGGGAGAGTCAAGTACGCCGCCGGTGCCGATCGACGGCGACGCGCTCGTCCGCGCGTTGCTGAAGAACCTGGGCCTCGCCATTTGACCGATCGGTACCCTGGAAGTTTCCCGCCGATTTTGCACTCCCATGAGTAATTGGCCGGACCGCACAGCCGGAATTCCCCTTTTGCTTGCTGCACCCGCGAACAAAGTGGCCGCTCATAGCTAAATCCGCGATTTCAGCACGCAGGTATCCGTGGAACGCAAGTATTTGCGGCCAAAGAAGGAAGAAACGGGAGAATTTATGTCAAACAGTAACATCATCGGGGGATTGCAACAGAATCCAGCACAGCACCGGAAAGAACGGTCAACCGGATTTCCGTGGGTGAGATCGCGACAAGAGGTAGCCCCCGCCCGGTCATTTCCTTCGTTAAGCGATTTGTTGAGCCGGACTTGCCGTTTTGCGCATGTATACTGATGCGGAGCGGAAACGATTATCCCCCGGGCGTCCCTATACGGAGGAGCATATGAACAATCGATCGAAAGCCCAAATGGTTCGCGTAGTGCTGGCTTGGACATTGATGCTAACGGCCCTGCTTGTGCTGGAAGGGTGCACAGGCTGTCCACCCTCAACCGGCGGTACGGGGGGCTACACTAGCCGGGGCCCCGGGCAAACAGGCCATGACGGCCTGCCTCTTAATTTCGAGCCAAATGAAGGCCAGTTCGATCCACAATGTCGTTTTTTGGCTCGCGGAAGACGATTTGACCTCTTCCTGTCGCGCTCTGAAATCGTTTTTTCATCCCGCAATGACCTAGTGGCACGCAAAGGCGCCATGCGTGTTCGCTTGGCCGATGCCAACGCCCAGGCCGTGGTACAGGGCATGGATCCTTTGCCAGGAAAGGTGAACTACTTCATTGGAGATAATCCCGAGAAGTGGCAAATTGGCATCCCTACCTACCGCCGGGTTGTTTATCGTCAGGTATATCCGGGGATTGACGTCGTTTACTACGGCGATCAGGGCCAACTGGAGAACGACTTCGTGATTGCGCCGGGAGGCGACCCAAGCCGTATCCGCCTCGCGTTTGAGGGGCGAGTAGACATGGCGGTCGAGGACAATCGCGACTTAGTGGTGCACAGCGCCACGGGAGAAGTTCGTTGGCATAAGCCGCAGATTTACCAAACTGGAGTGCGGGGCTCGATCATACCGGTCAACGGCGGCTATGTCATCAAGAGCAACCGAGAGGTCGGTTTTGAACTCGAAAAGTATGATGCTGACCGGACACTGGTAATCGACCCCGTGATTACCTATTCGTCATTCGTCAGCGGCGTCGGCTCGAACCTGGGAGCACAGGTGGCAGTCGATTCTTCCGGAAACACATATTTGACTGGAGTGACTACGGCGATAACGTTTCCCACCACCCCCGGCAGCATCCAGACCAGCCCTACCGGCGGCAATACTGGCGATGCGTTTGTCGTGAAGTTGAACGCCGCGGGGACTTCCGAGGTTTACGCAACGTATTTGGGCGGCGCTCTGGTGGATGCCGGACTCGCGCTGGCATTGGACTCCGGAGGCAATGCTTATGTCACGGGTGCTACGCAGTCTACCGACTTCCCCACGACTGCGGGAGCCTTGCAGACTTCCTATGGAGGTACAGGGACAGCTACTGCGACGAGCGCAGGCGACGCATTCGTGGCAAAAATTGGTCCCAACGGCGACAAGCTGATTTACTCGACCTACTTGGGGGGCAACGATTCCGACATGGCTGCCTCAATTGCGGTTGACTCCAGCGGGAATGCCTACGTAACGGGCGGTACCATGTCCACGAACTTTCCCACAACTGCCGGCGCTTTCCAGACGAATTTGCATGGCATTGGCCAAACCAAAGTCAATGGAACCACGCTACAAGCCGGAGACGTCTTCGTATCCAAGTTAAACGCGGCAGGCTCGAAGTTGCTTTACTCGACTTTATTGGGCGGAGCAGACGGAGATGTCGGGCTGGGAATCGCCGTAGACGGCGGAGGGAACGCCTATGTCACGGGGTTCACGGCTTCCTTCAATTTCCCCACTACTCCTGGGGCATTCCAGACCAAATTCGGGGGCGCCGGCGGAAATCTCATTTCCCCCGGGGATGCGTTTGTCGCCAAGATCAACCCCAGCGGATCAGGTTTGCTGTACTCGACTTATTTGGGGGGCTCCAATGACGAGGTGGGCCATGGCATCGCAATTGATGCGTTCGGCAACGCATACGTTACCGGAAGCACGGCATCTGCTAATTTCCCGACCACGCAAGGGGCGTATCAAACCAAGCTTAAAGGCGTAGGCGGAGGGGTCGCTGGATTGCTCGCAGGCGACGCGTTCGTGACCAAAATCAATAGTTCGGGAAACCGGTTGATTTACTCCACCTACCTGGGCGGCAGTTTTGACGATCGCGGCATCGGGATTGCAATCGATGGGTCGGGTAGCGCTTACATAACCGGCAACACGCTATCCGCGGATTTTCCAGTCACATCAGATGCTTCCCAAAGCAAATATGGCGGCGCCGGAGGCCAAATACTTCTGAGTTTTGGCGACGCCTTCGTCGCCAAGATGGATCCTACCGGCGCCCATCTTGCGTTCTCCAGTTACTTGGGCGGATCGTCGGATGATATCGGCATCGGGATAGCCATGGATCAAACCGGCGGCTTTTACGTTACCGGCAACACCGTTTCCGCTGATTTTCCGTCCACCCCCGGGAGCTTTCAGCAGCGGCCCTTCGGGGCCGCATCGGGAAAGGTGTTTCCGCTAGGTAGCGGGTTCGTTGTCAAATTCAAATTATCCGCAGTTCCCATGGTTTTTCCGCACATTGCATCGGACAAGGAATGGAACACCGATCTGTTTGTGTTGAACCCGACCGGGGCAACCGCGACCTTCAGCCTGGTGTTTCACTCCGACTCCGGCGCTGCCGTGCCGCTGGAAGGCAATCCTGCCACCAGCAACGTGACCTTGCCGCCTAACGGCATCGCCTTCTTCCGCACCTCTCCCGCTGCTGCCGCCAACGAAGGCTGGGCGGAGCTCGATGCAGACGCAGCCCTGGTCGGCGTTGCCGTATTCGGACGCCACGGCGATGACGGCAAGTATTATGAAGCCTCCGTGCCGTTGAGTGCGCCCTACCAGGCGTTCACCGTTCCTTTCGATGAGACGCAATCTCCCGTGGGCACGCCATTCCTGAATGGCTTTGCGATCACCAACACGGATTCAGCTAATACCGCCCAGATTACTTGCACGGCCTACGACAGTGGCGGCAACGTCTTAGGTTCGGGCTTGCATGTGGGACCGTTAAATCCGATGCAGCACGTGGAATTTCTGGCCGATCAGCAGTTCGGCCCCGTGCTCGCGGGACAGCGTGGAGCGCTCACCTGTCAGTCGAACACGCCGGTCAGCGCCGTGCAGCTCAGGGCTTTCTCTTCCACTCCCGCCGTCAGCTCCATGCCGGTGTTTGAAACGCGGCATCCTTGAGTGTTTTTGCTGCAGCTACGTCCTGCTGGTGGCAGGAGGAGAATCGTCGCGCCTCTGCTTACCCCTGCCATCCGACGCTGACTCAACCAGCAGGACTTGCCTGAGTTTCTGGAGCTGCCCGGTTGAAGTAGCGTTCCGGCGTGCCGATATCGATAGACACCGCGCGGAGCTGATACCTTCGGCCCCACCTCGCCCGATAGAAATCGGATTCGATGAGCCGCCGGCAGCGGACCTATCTCGTAGCGCCAGGGGCTCCCGATAGCTGGTGAACAGGAATCGCGCCTGAGGACGATCGATCCAGATCCATGCCGGCCAGAAGACTGCCGTGAACAGCGACTTAGCATGTCCCGGCGGAACATTAATGATCAGATTGCGAATGCGGCCCTCGGGTGACGGCTTGCAGTGCTGGCAAATGGCTTGTATGGGCAGGCCGTCGACGAAGGGCGTGTTTGGCTCCAGAACGTGCCGCGCCGCCTAGGGAATTTCTGCGGCAAGAGACCGGGATAAGGTTATCGGGTCGGATGTAGGAGCGGTCACGGCATAGCCGCCAACGTAACGGCCTTTGCGAAACATGCACAGCCGGCCCAGGTACCTATCTGTTGCCTCAAACCCCTCTTCGGCCAACGTCACGGACGTGACTTGACCGAAGTGGGACCGGAGTTTACCCATGACGCCGGCAGCGGATTGTGGAGTGTCTTCCGCCACCACAAAAGCCTTGCCGAATTCGTACTGGGCCACATACCCCTGTCGCAGCACGCGTAGGCCAAGCGCACTTTCCGGAACGAAGCGCAGGGATTGCTGACCCGCTGCAGGAAACCAGCTTAAAGTTGCGGGCGGCGAAGTCGTGCCGGGAATGAATTGGTCGAGTGCTGCGGCCCACACTTTTAGCGCGCCGGTGTAGTCGCCGGACGGGTTCGCGGCAATTTCGACGTAGTATTTGCCTTTGGCAAAAATCAGGCGGCGCGGAACGATCTGGCCTCCCATTCCGACCGGATACGAAGGCTGCCGGAGATCGCGGGTCGAGCTGAACATGCCGAACGAAAAGTCTGGTTCACCCATATCGGAAATGTCCAGCACGAACGTGGTTTCACCCTGTTTGCAGGTCACCCCGTGCATCTCTTGAAAGTGATAGAGAAGGTATCCCTCCGAGTTTCCATCCATATACTCGAAGAGATTATCGGCGTTGTAGACGCGGGCCGGACCTTCCTGCGTCCAGCCCGGCACCAGCGCACATGTGGGGCCGGCGGGCGTGAAACTGACAAAACCCGCGAAAGCGAGAAGAGCTTTTAGCACGCGAACAGTTCCTGGGCGCGCGTGAGGCGCTGAGTTACGTTGACACCGTGCGGACAATGCACGGTGCATCCGACGCAATCCGCGCAGCGGATCACTGTGTGCTCGGCGGACAATTCCAGGAAACGCTCGCGGCCGAGAGCAAACTGACCGTAGCCGTCGGCATAAGTGCCAAAGCGCAGTACATCCTTGACGGGCAGGCCATAGCGGCACTGGCCGTCGCAGTCGCCGCACATGTTGCAGTAGTACGGCCGGATCGTTTCTCGCCGCGCGGTGAGCAAATTCGCGTCGTCGGCGGAGAATGGCTGAACGCCGGCTTTGATGTTCTCGTCCAACTGCTCCATATCGGTCATGCTCGGCACGGTCGTATGGACGTTGGGATTGTGTGTTACCCAGCGGAGTACCGCGGCCATAGCCCCGGGGTGCTTGAGGCGCTCTGCGTAGGGATTCGGGCCATCGTTTCTACGATTTTTTCCCCCACCGAAGCCTCCGGCCATAATCTTCATGGCGACAATGCCTTTTCCGGCTTTAGCCGCTTCTTCGATCGCCGCGGTTACGGCGGGATCCATTGTGAAGTTATACGCGCTAAGGATGACATCGATCTTCTCGTGCCGGGCGAGAAAAGGAATGAGTGTCGCTTGGCCGCTGTGGGTGCTGACGCCGGCAAAGCGGATCTTGCCGGCCTTTTTTGCGATTTGCTGCGCTTCGATGAGGTCGTCGGTGATTTCGTCGGGACGGGTCTTGGAATGCAGGTACCAGACGTCGACATGATCGGTGCCCAGTTCCTTGAGGCTGGTGTCGAGATCAGTCAGCGCCTCGGCCTTGGTCGAGGCAGCCGTCTTCGTGGAGAGGGTGATGTGGTTCCGCTTCGCCTTCAGCGCAGCACCGACCATGCGTTCGTTGTTGCCCTGCTGATAGACGCGGGCGGTATCGAAATACGTGATGCCGAGGTCGGCCGCGCGCTCGATCACGCTTGCGTCGGACGTGATCATGCAGCCAAATCCGACCGTAGTCACTTTCAGGCCGGTTTTACCGAGCACACGGTATTGAAAGACAGGAGTGGAGAGCGATACCTCCGACCGCTTGGGGGAATCCGCCAGGCGACTTGCCGAGGCGACACCGGGCACGGCCAAACCGGCTGCCAGAAAGTTACGACGCGACGGTGAGCGAGTCATAAGAGCTCCTATGATATTAAAGGATGATAATATCTTATTATTGAAACGATGGGAAGCCCGGTTTGACGGGCAGGAGGCACAATGACGATACGAAGAAGGACACTGTTTCATTTGGCGGGAGCCTCAGCTTTGCTGCGGCAGAACTTGAAGGCGCAGACCCCTCGCAGACTGGGTTCCGGCGCGAACGTAGAGGGCTTTCCCGGTTTGGAACAACGCGCCACCGTGGCACTCCAGCAGGGCGATGAGCGACGCAAGAATGTCTACCTGGCTCTGAAAGCCATTGACAAAGAACTGCGCATGAAAATGAAAGATAAGAAGTATGTCGTAATCAAGCCGAACTTCGTCAACACGGAGAACCAGCTGGCCGCCAGCCACGCGGACGCTATGCGCGGGATTCTCGATTATCTGGAAGAGAGCTTTAAGGGGCCGGTAAAAATCGCGGAATCTGCTGCAGGAGAGACAGATCGGGGATACGACAACTACCGCTACCGTGTGCTGACTTCGGAATATCGGAAACAGCGACTGGAGCTGATTGACTTAAACCGCGAGGCGAAGTTCGAACGGATCGCGTTGTTGGATCAGGATCTGCACATCGTCCCGTGCCGCATTGCGGCCCGCTTGATCGATCCCGATGCGTTTGTCATTTCGGCGGCGATGCTCAAGACGCACAATACCGTGATCGCGACGCTGGGAATCAAGAACATGGTGCTAGGCGCACCTCTACACCAGGCGCCCGGAGAAACGCCTCATTGGAACGAGAAGCGGAAGTATCATGTCGGCTTGCGGCAGACGCATTACAACATGATGGTCACTGCGCAGAGGTTGAACTGGGGCGCTTCGGTCATCGACGGTTTCGAGGGAATGGAAGGTAATGGACCAAATTCCGGAACCCCGGTGCCTTCGAGAATCGCTTTAGTATCGACGGATTACGTCGCCGCAGATCGGGTGGCGGCAGAGACGATGGGCATCAATCCGGAGTGGCTGGGGTACGTCAAATACTGCGGCCAAATCGGCCTGGGGCAATGGAATCCGGCGAAGATCGACGTGGTCGGCGCAGAAGTGGCACAAATTAAGAAGTCTTACCGCCTGCATCCTGACATAGAGCGCGAACTGCAGTGGCAGGGCCCGATGACCGACCTGCCCTTCAATCTGGGCTGGACGGCCCCACTGCGTGAGATTGTCCTCGGATAACGAGGCGAGCGGGATGGGCCGGCGCGCGCCAGCGACCTTCAGACAAAGTGCGCAAACGTACCTATTGAGGCAATTGGCGCTGGGTCAAATTCCCCCAGGGTTAGTCCTAGCTCCGCTCATCCAATGGCTTGTTCGATTTACGGCAGAAGCGCCTCGGAAATACTCTTGCTAAAGCATCCGCAGAGACAGCAAGTGTAAGGAATGCTCTCAGCCCCAGGGCAACGGGGTTTGCCGCGCGTTCTAACTGCCCGGAGGTCAAGTACGAGGTCCTTCGCCACATGCTTACTTCTGCTAGTGCTGCCTGTCTTCGCAGCAATTTCGGAAGATGAATTGAACCTCAGGGTCCGCGTCTGCAATAAGACGGATCTTTCAGAAGCAAAACAAGTCATGGCAGAGCGCGTGGCGTCCGGAATGTTTCAACAAGTCGGGGTTACGATTGACTGGTTGAACTGCGCTGCTCTGACGGGGATACCACATCCCGACGCCTGCGCAACGCCCCCCGGGCCGGGCGAAATCTCCATCGACGTTCTTCCCAGGAAGACCATGAAAAGTCTCGGCTTCAAACACCGAGCTCTGGGAGTGGCTGTCCTGCCCGTGAAGAACGCCCTTGCCAAGGACGCATTTGTTTGTCGTCCGTGTGTGGAAGACCTGGTGACTGGCACGGTAACGGAGGTACGGTGGGCTTCGATGACTTCCGCTGTCTTTGGTACGGTAATGGCGCATGAAGTGGCACACCTGCTTGGGATCAATCACTCATTATTCGGAGTGATGCATGAACGGTGGAGCCGGGATGAGCTTGTGATGGCTGAGCAAGGTCGATTGCTGTTCCAGCCACAGGAGGCGCGTACCATCAAGAGCCGGCTCCGCACGCGCATGCGAGTGCCATACTTATCGGGTGCTGCGAATTCCCCTGTCTCACCACGTTAAAAAAAGATTCATATGCAATGCTCCGGCAGCTGGAGCAGCTGTCTCCTCCCTGCCGAGCGCCGGCGGCAGACTTTCAATCTCCTACCGGTGCGGAACTCACTTCTCACTACCGGCAAGGTTCTCGGAGCCGTTACTCTCCCATTCCGGGTTGTCCTACCCTCCTGCGGAGTGAAGCACGTGCCAAGCCGGAATGGAACGTCGGTATCGTTCCAGCCTTATGCTTTGTTTAGAACCACTTCCTGGACTTCGTGATAGCCCTTATAACGCAGGCGGTACTTATAGGTACCTGAATCGTACTTCGCAGTATTCCATGCCGCCATGTGGAATCCGGACTCACAGATAGCGTTCGTAATCACTTCCAGGTTGTTACCATTGCCATCAAGAACCTCGACCAGCACCCAGCCGGTTTCCGGCACACTGAACTCAATGGCTAACTGGGGGTTATTGGAGCTAGGATAATGCGCATTCAACACGCGCATAGCCGGTTTTGACGGAACGCTCGGGCTGGTTTCACTTACCTTGCTGTAATCGAAGGGTTCGTCGCACAAGTGCCACAGCGGTTCCCTGGAGCGCTGGTGCAAGTAGGAGGTACGCAGAGGTGTTCGTGTGAAGCTTGTTAGAGGTCGCCGGACCGCAACGCCGTCTTGCCACTCGTAAACAGGAACATGCATGGGGTTGATCATGCCGAGCTGCCCGCGCTCCATCGCAATGTGGAATAAGCCGAAATTTCCGGGCTCATGGCCGCCGAGCCAGTGACCGACGACATCGATCAGGTAGGGGTTTTTCCCAAATACGACGATGTTCGACATATAATCCCAGGCTCTGCCATGGCGGCCGGGATTCTTCGACCAGGCTTCCGTACTGTTTTCATTCCCGAAGGGGTTCGGCCCATAGTTGAAGTCGCCGTCGCGCCCGTAAATGCCTTCAATGATGTGGAGTCCTACGTTGGATGCCGCATGGTTGTCGATCGTGCGATGGGCCCACAGTTCCATACACAGCGCGTCATAACCGTACTGACGCATGTACGCCGCGTCGCTGTGAGAGACATCTGGGGTTGCCCAACGCGGAATGCTCGCGGCGTGCCGGCGCAGGTTCGCGTTTATGGCTTCATGAACCGCGGGGGAAACGCATTCCTTATTTATGGTCTTTTCCAGCTTCTGAATGGAATCAATACCGTTCCACTTTGCGCAGTATCGCTGGAAGGGCGATGGATGGGCGCCTTGCCAGTTTTTGGCAGCCAACGTTAAGCCCATGGCGTGCGCCTTGAACTTGGCGACGTTCAGATTCCAGGATTCCGGAGCATTGAAAGGCCACAAATAGGGGATTTGCCTGTGGACCAGTCCCTCGGGAACTTCTTTCCAAATGAAGGCCGCGGAATCCTTCGCAGCATCGGCGCTCTCCATTTTCCGGTCTTCTCCGGACACCTTCGCACCCACGCGCTGTCCCATAGCAACATAACCGCGCGGCTCGATCACCCGACCGCCATTCGCGTCGCGCGCGTAGATCCTGTTGCCTGCGATGCCCACTTCCTTCAAGGATTCGAAAAGACCCTCGACAAAGAAGACGTCGGTGGCAATGCCCATGGTGTCTTCAAGGGTAAATTCCCTTTTTGCATCGACTGCCTGGTGAGCGGTGAGATTGGGCTTGGCGGCAATGTTATACGTGACCGGGATACCGGTACGGTCCATGGGAACAAACAATGTCCTTCCCAATTCCAGCCCATGGCGCCTGCAGGCTTCCGAATTGGTCTTGTAGTCCACATGGGTCCGCAGGATAAAGACGGCCTCCGGATGCCGTTCCACAAACGGATGCACGCCAAAATAGCCGGACGGTTTTGATGATGCAGTCAAAACGGAAGCAGGGCTGAGCAATCCCGCGCCACCGCACAGCACCGACGAAGACGTGAGGAAGCCTCTTCGAGTCAACATATGCACCTCGTGCCTTTTCTGTATCGCCAGATCCGGTTCCAGAGCTTTGGACTTGATACACCTGAATTGTAAACCTGCTTATTTGTTTTGCCAAAAATAATTCAGAAATACAGATCTGAAATAAAAAGCGTCAGGAGTACCCTTCGCGAACAATCATCTCAGCCATGAGTATGGGGTAATCCGTTTACATTAGTGGGAGGCGTGTATGCAATTTCTTCACACGCGTCAGGCCGGCGTCCTCGTGCTGGTCCTGATATCCCTGCTCGGCGCTAGTTGCTTACGCGCCGATGTGAAGTTCCGGATGACCTACTGCAACCGGTAACACTGGTGCAGCGGGGCCTTGGGGGCAGAGGTCTGTTATGCCGAGGCTTCTTCAGCCCATCGAACCAGACCAGGAATCAAAGACCTGGATTCATCCCGATGAAACGGCAAGACCCGGACGGTGTAGCCGACCCGGCCACTCGAGTGACACGGAACCTGTGCGGCCTCGAAGGTGTAGATGCCTTCTCCATTTCCGGCGTGGTTTACAGGCTGCATCGGGAACGCTGCAGCGCCGGTGATCTCACCATCGGTGTCAAGCCGCCCCAGGTACAACTCCACGGACACATCCTCGGGTGTGATTTCCCCCAATCGGACGCAGGCTCTTACACATATCTTGCTTCCAACGTGAATTTCGCTCTCGTGGACCGCACTGATGGAGTCGATCCGTAGATCGGGCCAACAACGTTGTAGCCGGGCGAGCCACGCCGCTACACACCTCGCGCGCGCGGCATGATCGGCTGCCAGGTTACGACATCTCTCGTGAGCGCTGGTGTAAAAATCGGCCGCATAGTCCTTTACCATGCGCTGCGTGTTGAAGGAGTAGGATAGCGCACGGATTGATGATTTCATGGTGGAGATCCAGCGCCGCGGCAACCCGTCAGCGCTCCGGTCATAAAAGGCCGGAACAATCTCAGATTCGAGAAGGCCATAAAGTGCGGAGGCCTCTATCTCATCCTGGTGCTCGGGCGTCTCATAAGTTTCCCCTCGCCCAATGCTCCATCCGATGGAGGCGCCGGACGATCTGGCGTCGTGCCACGCTTCGTCCCACCAGCCATCCAGCGTGCTCAGATTGAGGCCTCCATTCGCCAGTGCCTTCATGCCGCTGGTTCCGCTGGCCTCCAGCGGCCGTAGCGGTGTATTCAGCCAGACGTCACATCCCTGCACCATGTAGCGCGCCACCGCCATGTCATAGTCTTCGAGGAAAATGATCCTGCGCCGAAACACTTTGCCCTGGGCCAGCTGTACGATCTCCTGGATCAGTTTTTTTCCGGCATCGTCTCGCGGGTGTGCCTTCCCGGCAAACAAGATTTGTACGGGCCGGCCCGGATCATTCAATATTCGTTCCAGCCGCGCCGGATCACGGAGCAACAGCGTCGCTCTCTTATAGGTTGCAAATCGCCGGGAGAAGCCGATGGTGAGAGCCTCGGGATCCAACACTTCATCCACGTCGTCAACGACGATGCGCGTCGCTCCACGGCGCTCCAATTGAATCCGCAGCCGTTTTCTAGTGAAAGCGACCAGACGCTCCCGCCGGCGCTCGTGAGTGCGCCACAACTCCTCGGCCGGCACGTTTTCGACGCGACGCCAGAGGTTGGCCTCAGCTTGATTTTCTTTCCATTGCGGACCGAGATAGCGCTCGTAGAGCTGGTTCATTTCATAAGAGATCCACGATCGAAAATGAACGCCGTTGGTGACATGGCCGATAGGGATTTCATCCAGCGGAACGCCGGGCCACAGGTCCTTCCACATTCGCCGGCTGATCTGACCGTGTAACTTACTCACGCCATTGCTGGAGGATGCCATGCGCAGAGCCAGCACGGTCATGCAGAATTCCTCGTTCTCGTTACCCTGGTTCTGCCGGCCCAGTCCCAGAAACTGGGATCGGTTCAGGCCGAGCCCTTTCGCGTATTCGGCGAGATAACGGTCGAACAGAGAAGGTGCAAAGTAGTCGTGGCCTGCCGGCACCGGAGTATGGCCAGTGAAAACGAGCCCGGCGGAGGCAATCTCCCGCGCCTCGTCGAACGTGAGGTTGTGCTTCTGCATCAGCTGGCGAGTCCATTCGAGTGCCAACAATGCGGAGTGCCCCTCATTCATGTGACACACCGATGGATTATTCCCCAACGCGACCAGCGCACGGAAGCCTCCGATTCCCAGCAGGATCTCCTGCTTCAAACGCATCTCATGATCGCCGCCGTAAAGCTGCTTGGTGATCGCGCGATCCTCGACACTGTTTTCCGGCAGGTTGGTATCGAGAAGGAAAACCGGGATCCGGCCGACGTCGATGCGCCAGATCTGCGCCACGACCCGCCGGCCATCATAATTGATCTCAACTGTGACAGGCCTCTTGTCCGGGTGCTTTTCCAGCGTCAGCGGAAGATTCTGGAAATCGTTATTCTCATAAGACTCCTGTTGCCAACCCGCTGCGCTCAGGTACTGATTGAAATAACCTTCCTGATAAAGTAGGCCGACACCAACCAGCGGGACTCCGAGGTCGCTCGCTGATTTCAGGTGATCGCCGGCCAAAACGCCCAGCCCGCCGGCAAATATCGACATGCACTCCGTCAATCCAAACTCGGCGGAAAAGTACGCTACCGTCAGCCCGCTGAGCCGGCCATATGTTCGTTGATACCAGGTTGCTTTCGATTCGAGGTAAGAATTGAGATCGTCTACCGTACGTTGTAGGTGGGCTAGAAAACTTTCATCGCGCCCCGCAGCCTCCAATTGATCCTGGTTAATGTTTCCGAGCATGCGAACGGGATTGTGCCCGCTTGCCTCCCAGAGGTCGCCATCCAAGCGCCGGAACAGCTCGATGGAATCGTGGTCCCAACTCCATCGCAAGTTATAGGCAAGCCGTCGAAGGGGTTCGAGAGATTCTGGCAGCGAAGGGATGACCTTGAACGCGTGAACAGGTTTCATAATGTGTATGGCGGGGTGGCGATTAACGCAATCTCATCGCCGATCTCTCGCGAAAGCGCGGGTGAATGGCGTTTGAAACCTAGCCGGAGCTGCGCGAACGGCGGGGCTGGGCGCCGTTGGAACTCTCGGGGGACACCACTCTATCGCAAACTCCATTTGATGCCCGAAAAGAGTGTGGCGTCAAGGTTCCAAATAGATCACCAGATCCGTGGGCGCGAATGTGGCGTTTCTCCACACGGTTCGAATCTGAAGAGGATAAGAACGGCCCGAGCAGGCGGTGTGCTATGCGGCCGCTTGCGTCCTCTGGCCCACCCTTTCCAGCAAACCTTCGAGTACGTTGAGCCGTTTACGCAAGTAATCCCGGAAGTTACGATGATGAGTGTGGTGAATCTCAACCAGTAACTCGGTGCGCGCCGCTTCCAACAACTCTGTCAGAATGGCAAGCTCATCTTCATTCAGGCTGAGAGGCCAATTGCCAGGAGCATTCATAACGACCTCCATTTGAAACGGACGTTGCCGCTACTAATTTGATGCGGAATCTGTCCCAAGTCAATCCGGATTACGCTCAAGCGAGTGCGATTCAAGTGGCCGGCGCATCCGAGCAGAATCTCTATATTGACGGCGACAAAATTTCGCGTTAAGTAGGAAGTGGACCAGGGTTCTACCCAGTAACGTCTGCCAGCCGTATTGCTCTGCGCCGCACAAACCAGTGCTGGCAGCGGGTAGTGGATTCCGGCACTCGGATCTGCTGATTCTTAGGCGGACACTGCCCCGCCGGATAGGCGGACTTCCCTTTGTGCGCGGTTCTGTGCCGGGCAGGAAAGGAGAGAAAATGAGCAAGCATCCAAAAGCTAGCGGAAATCGCGGCACGGCTACAGGCGCTGCCACTGCGGTGGCGCTTGCGCCTGAAGCACAAACCGAGCCCAGGCAAGACCGAACGGAACACGAAAGCATTCAACGTCTGGCGTATTCCTATTGGGAAGCCCGCGGCTGCCCGATCGGTTCTCCGGACGAAGACTGGTTCCGCGCGGAAGTGGAGCTTCTAAAGACCGATTCGAAGGCCACTTTGGAGACTACTTGAAAATCCCTTAGCAAATTGAATTCCGTTGTTTTTTGCGAAGCTCCAACAGCTGTCGATGAGATCCAAGCGGGCCGGGCGGCTCGGTTTGTCTGAAGGAGAAACCAACCGGCGCTTGCGGTATGTGTGGCCGTAGCCGGACTGTATCCTGCAAAGAAATCCACCTCCGCCTCCTCCAATTTGTTGCACCGTGCCAGCCCCGAACCGTAGAACACGAAGCCCTGACCTTGTGCGGCTTGCCGTGTCCCCGGCGAAAGTCGTTGCCGGGAGCAGCTTCTTTGCCTTGAGGCCGATCGATCCGGTCTTGTTCCGCCGGGTCCATCGGCACTTATCCGGTCGCCCACCAAGACTGGCCCTCCACCGTAACACGTTTCTGTCGTGTCCAAGAAGGAGTGCTCGTCATTGTGGGGACTGGTGCCATCAACCATTGACAAGAAGAGCAAATCGGCCTATATTCTGTTTGGCTGCTAGGGCAATTCCCAGGTAGCCGGGAGAGACGGAGGGCTTGCAATCTCTCCCACATTCCTGCCAGTAAGGGGGCGGCATGGAGTCGAGGATGTGCTCCCCCACCCCTTAGACCCTCGCCCCCTCTGACGGGCATCAAGACGAAACGTGCTGGGTGTGTAGCGCCCACGAAAGGTTCGGAGGAACAAATGGTCACAAAGCCTCCCGCACAATTCAATCTCGACCTGGAATTGAGTGTAATGCGCGCGCTCGAAGCTGCAGGCGTTTGTACGGAGCGGATGGTAATTTTCGCAAAGGGCGGTCGCGTGGTCCTGGCGGGTTACGCGAACTCACCAAACGAGCGGGGCAATGTAGAAGTGCTTGCCCTCCATGTTCCTGGGGTCTGCTCTGTCGAGAACCATATGTCTGTGGACTTTTTTAGATAAGGGAGTGACTGACTCCGAGATACACTCCTGACGGGTAGACCCGATTACGTGCGGGCTAGCGCAGCTGGTCGAGAGAGAGCAGACGACGCCTCGCTCATTGATTACGAAGCGGGGGAGGTGGAACTTTGATCGATGCGACCAGCGGCGAGCCTAGGATCCACCCCCTGCTCTCGCTCCCCGCCGTCCGGTACGACGTCGATTCAGGTCAAGAGTTCGGTTGAGTCGGCAAAAAGCCAAGGAGCAAAATCCGGCGAGATGGTTCATTTCTGCCCTAGCATTATCCGTCCCAAGCATCGGTGTTATCTGCATACCGATCAACCGGAACGCAACAAAAGAGTTTATATTTGACCGACGTGGCTTCGAAGCGCTTTATCGGCAGCGAAGACGAAATTCATTTTTTCTTCAAATACTTGTCGAACCAGCCGAGTGCGCGTTCATCGGCGCGTTCGAGGTCAGCGCCCTTGAATCCGTGTCCCGCTCCGGAAATCGTCTCCAATTCAGCCGGCACACCCGCAGCAATCAGACGCTCCACAATCCACAGCGATTGTTCATATGCCACATACGTGTCCGCGGTCCCATGAATGGCTAAGACCGGCGCAGCATTCGGCGTAACCCAGTTTAACGGGCTCGCCCGCTGATGCTGCCGGCGTTCATGCTTCAGATCGCCGCCCAAAAATAACGGCAAGACTTCGGCTGCATCCACCGATTTGTCATAAGATTGTGTGAAATCCGTTGGCCCGTAGTCATCCACGACGCATTGAATCGTGCTCGATTGCTCGAGATTGGGTCCACTGCCTTCTAAGTCCTTGACGCCCGCTGTCAGACCGAGCATCAGCACAAGATGCCCACCGGCGCTCCCGCCGCGTGCTCCAATATGATCGGGGTCAATCCCGTACTTCCCGGCATTCGCTCGCAAGTATCGTACTGCTGCTTTCACATCTTCGACAGCTGCAGGGAAAGGATACTTTGGCGCAAGCCGGTAATTTATCGTCGCTGCCACATAACCGTGTTGCGCCATTTGAATAGCCAGCGGGACGTAGCCGTCTTTTGACCCGGCACGGAATCCTCCGCCATGCACCAGTAGCACGGCGGGACGTTGTCCACGGGGTGCTTTCGGCGTGAAGAGGTCCATTACTTGCGACTCACCCGCTGTTGAATAGATAAGGCCCCGTTCTGCGGTGAGGCCGTCAGGAACTGAAACCGCCGTCTGCGCGTTCAGAATGCAGGCAACCGCAAAAAAAACCAGACTGGTTCGAATCGTCACCGGGTGACTATAAGTCAACTGATGCTGGTTTGTCTACCTGGCTGGCGCGCGATCCATCTTCCATCGGAAGGCGTCCGGGCCGAGGTGTGAATTTCAGCGGACCCAATCCATTGAAATGTCGATCAGGATTCAGAACAATGATCTAGTCTGCAGCTCCGATGCGGCATTTAGCCACGCATTCAAGCGGGCATTCGGGGTTCCTCGTCCGAGCGGCTTGCACCGCGACGAGAAAACGAGCCTCTGCAAATTCCGATGGAAGCGGCGCCGGTCCTCGATGGGACACCTAAAGCTTTCGAGCAGATTGCATGACAAGGAGTTCAGCAATGCCCGAATTACGATTCAATGCGGGATCCGAATCGGTCTCGCACATCACAGCGGTGCAGCGTGAGGATGTGGTAGGGATATACGAGGCGGTTTTCTGGCGACGTTGTGGGCATTTCTGCCATCACTGAACCGCTGATTGGAAAAAATAAAGACTGAGGTGAAGGTGAACATTCACAAATGGTTGATCGCCGGTCTGTTTGGAATCATTAGCGGTAGCTGGGCGATCGGGCAGGCACCGGGCGGAGCCACGGCGCCGCCGGCAGCTCAAGCTCCTCCTGCCGCCAGGCGTTTTGGTGGTTTGGTGCCGGGGCGGCAACGGGCGTCCGAGGATCCGGCCCAGATTGCGCGCGGGAAAACTCTGTACGGTGTCAGTTGCACAGGGTGCCACGGGTCGGATCTGCGTGGAGGCGACATGGGTGGGCCGAACCTGCTGCGCTCGCAAGTGACGCTGAGCGATCATGACGGTGAGCTGATCATACCTGTCATTGAGGGTGGGCGGCAGGCGGGTGGCATGCCCCCGATTCCGATGAGTCCGGAAGATGCTAAAGCCGTGGCTGCGTACGTACGCAGCGTCGTAGCGACCATAGGCAATCAGGGACGACCGCCATCGATCGGCAAGGCGGCGCCGAGCGTACTGGTAGGCGATGCCGCAGCGGGGGCGGCGTACTTTGCCGCGAAATGCGCGAACTGCCATTCGCCAACGGGTGATCTGGCAGGCATCGCTTCTAGAATTCCCGATGCCAAGGTGCTCCAGAATCTCTGGGTGGGAGCGGCAGGGCGGCGACGGAACACCAGCCAAAACGCCGGCGCGAGTGCGCGGCGCACAGTTACGGCATCAGTGGTGCTGCCCTCGGGCGAGAAACTGGATGGCCAGCTGCTCCGCATCGACGATTTCTTCGTCACCGTTGGACTTAACGACGGCACGGCCCGAACGATCCGGCGGGAAGGCAATATCCCAAAGGTCGAGGTAGTTGATCCCATGCAGGAACATCGGAATCTGCTGGCTGTGTATACGGATAAAGACCTTCATGACGTAACGGCTTACCTGGTGACACTGAAATGAGCATCTACCAATTCTTATGCCGCACTATTGTATGTTCAATGCCGGCGGTACTGATGGGACAAGGCCTCGGAGTGGCTCCGAGCGAACTGTTGAAGCCGCTTCAGGATTCGTGGCCAAGCTATAGCGGGGACTACACGGGCAAGCGGTACAGCGCGCTCACGCAAGTGGATCAATCGAACGTGATGCATCTGACTCTAGCGTGGAGCACGCGGGTAACTCCGGGAGCGGAACCTGCAAGAGCAAGGTTCGGGCGGCCCGCTGGATCAAACGTCATCGTTGGCGGAGAAGGTTCCGGCGACATTAACGTTGGCGGCGGGACGATCAAGGCGTCGGCGCTGGAGGTGAACGGCATTCTTTATTTCACGATGCCGGATAATGCCTGGGCCGTGGACGCGCGTGACGGTACGGAGCTGTGGCACTACTTCTGGAAGACCAAGGGCGGAACACACATCGGGAATCGCGGTTTGGGGATGTGGAATAACTACCTGTTCATGGAAACGCCGGATGACTACCTCGTCTCACTTGAAGCCAAAACCGGAAAAGAACGATGGCACAAACAAATTGCTGACCTGGCGCAGGGCTATTTCTCCACACCTGCGCCTATGGTCGTGGGCAATCATGTTCTGGTGGGAACGGGAAACGATCTGGATGCGCCGGGGATGGTACAGTCGTTCGATCCGGAAACCGGTGATTTGCAGTGGAAGTTCTACACCGTTCCCATGAACAAAGGCGACGCCGGTTTGGAAACCTGGGCGAGCCTGGATGCGGCCAGGCACGGGGGAGGGCAAGCGTGGGTACCCGGCGTTTATGATCCGGAAACCAAGCTCTATATTTTCAGCACTGGGAATCCGACGCCAGCCTTTACCAATGGAACACGCGGAGACGGCGACAATCTGTTTACGTGCGCGCTTATCGCAGTGAATGTAGATACCGGAAAGATGGCCTGGTACTACCAGACTTCGCCGCACGACATGCACGATTACGATTCCGCGCAGACGCCGGTTTTAGTAGATGCACCGTTCGACGGCAAGATGCGCAAGCTCGTACTGACAGCAGCGCGGAACGGGTACTGGTTTACGTTGGACAGGACGACGGGCGAGCACCTGGTAACCACGAAATACGGGTTGAGGACGAACTGGTCGGACCACATGAACAAGTCCGGCGGTCCGCGGCCAAATCCCGAGAAGAATGCGACCGTTGCAGGGTCTCTGGTCTCCCCGGACTCCGACGGGACCACGAACTGGGAGCCGCCTTCCTACTCTCCGGACACGAAGCTGTTCTACGTCGCCGAGCAGGACGTTTACTCGATGTTCTATCTGACCGAGCTCGATCCGCGCGGGTCGATGGGGCTGGGCGGCAAAGAGGAAGTCCAGGTCGGCTCGGGCGGAAGCTTTCTGACGGCTATCGACTACCGAACGGGTGAAGTGGTGTGGCGCCGACCCTATTATGGCCAGGGCGGTGGAGGCGGATTGCTGACAACGGCAGGCAAGCTCCTTTTCGGGGGCGATGGCTCGGGAAACCTGGTGGCTTACGACGTGGCAACGGGAAAGCCCTTATGGAATACGCGCATCGGCCAGGTGACCAATCCACCACAGACCTACACGCTGGATGGGCGCCAATATGTGATTGCCGCAGCCGGAGACACGCTGTGGAGCTTCGTGCTTTATTGAGAGGTGCGTGCGAACGCGAACAGGGCGGCCCGGGTACGCACGTAGATGCGATTATCCACAATCGCGGGCGTTGCGAAGATTTCTTCGTCGAGATTGTTGACGGCCAGAATCTCCCACTGCGGTGCCGCACGCACCGTCACCACCTTGCCTTCTTCGCTGGCGACGTAAATCTTGCCGTCAGCGGCAACGGGCGATGACCAGTAATGGCCTAAGGCTCCAGTGAGGCGAGCCTGCTTGAACGGCTCGCCGGTTTCCGGATTCAAGCTGGTGAAGATTCCGTCGCGGATCAGATAGATCACGCCGCCGTAGAGCAGCGGTGACGGAGTGTTGGGAAGAGCCTTGCGGTATCGCCAGAGCACGTGTGTAGCAGTTACGTCGCCCCGGCCACCGGCGCGGATCGCAACGAGGCTGTTTTCTGAATTTTCCCGACTTTCGTAGTAACGCCATTCCCTCTCGTCGAGGTAGCCATCGCGATTCAGGTCAGCGTCACCCCACCACTCGGGATCTTTGTTGGGAACCTCTGTTTTCGATAACCGGCCGTCGTGATCGGCATCATACTTCGACAACATTTCGACGAAGCTCGGTATTTTACGATGCTGCGGGCGATCGCCCTCCGACTCCCAGCCATTGACATAGATGCGATTGCCTTCTATAACCGGGACGCTCTTGAGCTGCCAAGGCATGCCGCTGACGGACCAGAGCTTTTCACCAGTGGCAAGCATGTAAGAAGCAACCTGGTACGAACCGGGAACGATCAGCTCAGCCGGACCGTCGGCCGGACGGTACACGGCGGGAGTGGCGTAACCCCGTGTGTACTCAGGGCGCATGGTTTTCCAGACGACCCGTCCTGTCGCTGAGTCGACCGCGATCAAATACGAATCTGTGTCCTGGTCGCAGATCAGGATGACTTTACCGTCGGCGAGAATGGGGGAGGATCCGTGACCATTCGCATTATTAAAAGGTCCGAGCGGCAGGCGCCAACGCTCCCGGCCATCCGGGCCATATGAGAGCAGTCCAAAATCGCCGAAGAAGGAATACACGTTCGTTCCGTCGGTGACGGGAGACGGGGACGCCGGACTATTGATGGATTGAGACGGCTCCTCGCGATCGCGAGGAGCTTGCCGCTTCCAGAGTATTTTGCCAGTATTGCGGTCCAGGCAAAGGGTCCATAGCGTTTTGCCTTCGAATCCGGTGAGGAAGATATGGGCGGATGTGAAGACAGGAGAGGAATGGCCGGGTGATAAAACGCTACGCCAGACTAGATTCGTATGCGCATCGAAGCGCTCGGGAACCCCGATAGACGAAGACACTCCGGCACCGTTGGGTCCACGGAACTGGTCCCAATCAGCAGCCAGGGCTACAGGAATCAACAACCAAGCCACCCTCAACATAGGGATTAGTGTAACTTGGCCCAACCCGTCCGGCTAATTCCTAATATTTCGACTGAATCGAAACCAGTCTAAGTCGCGGCGGACGCCTTTTTTGTGTTCTGGGCTTTATGGAAAGCAGCCCAGCGCTTCTTTGTAGCCTCAATGATCGCCTTGCGGCCCGCAGCGCTAAGCCGTCGCTTCGGCTTTGCCGATCCAACGTTTGTTCCCTTAATTGCGGCCCAACGCTTTCGTTGGGCGGCCGCGATTCTCTGGCGAGCGGATGCGCTGAGGGTCCGAGCCGTCGTCGCTCCCTCCAGCGCGATCGCAGCTTTCGGACGCCCCGGTCCGCGCATTCCCAATTGAGCGCGAATATCTGCGATAGCTGCTTCTATCTTGGCTTTTTCCCGTTCATAGCCAACCAAGGCCATGGCGAGAAGGTCCGCCTGTGCACTTGCACGTGTTGCCATACCGTAAAGTCTCCCCGTCGAATATAGGTTTCAGATTCGTGGTGCTTACGAATGCGACTCGATTCTATCATTATTTACCCCGTGCTCTGCCATTTCTTTTGAACTCTCCGCTGTCTGATAACCGAGTTTCGTATCTGAAACCGCGCAGTTCAGTATACCGCTCCGCAGGCAAGAGCTATAGGGTTCAGTAGGGTACTATTGTTGGAGCGCCTCCTTCAGGCCCCAATTCAGCGCTCTATGTGGATAGTCCGGCTCGCACTTCGCCGCCCGTACACGTTCGTGGTGATGGCGGTATTGATCGCCATTCTGGGAAGTACGGCAATTGTTACCATGCCGGTAGACATTTTCCCGTATATCGATATCCCCATTGTGAGCGTGCTGTGGGCGTACTCCGGGCTTACTCCCGAAGAAATGGAAAAACGCGTCGTCACGGCCTTCGAACGCAGTCTGACCTCGAACGTGAATGACATCGAGCATATTGAATCGCAGTCGTACAACGGGTATGCGGCAATTCGCGTCTACTTTCACCCCAACGTCAAAATCGATATGGCGGTGGCTCAAGTCTCGGCGACGGCGCAAACCAGTATCCGGCAGATGCCGCCGGGAATGTTTCCCCCGAACATATTGAAGTACGACGCGGCGAGCGTGCCGATCCTGCAGCTCGGGCTTTCGAGCAAGACTCTGCGTGAGCAGGAGATATTCGACCTGGGGAATAATTTCATTCGCACTCCACTGGGTACAGTGCAAGGCGCCTCGGTCTCATACCCCTTTGGCGGAAAGCAACGAGCGGTAATGGTCGATCTCAACCTGGACGAGCTCTACGCCAAACACCTCTCGCCAATAGACATTTCAAACGCATTGAATCTTCAGAACCTGATCCTTCCGGCGGGAACGGCAAAAATGGCGGCGACGGAGTATCAGATCCGGGTGAACAGCAGTCCGCTGCTGCTGAATGAGCTCAATAACCTACCCATCAAAACGGTGAACGGAGCCACGGTCTACATCAAAGACGTGGCGCAGGTGCACGACGGATTTAACGTCCAGAGCAACATTGTGCGGACCAACGGTTCGCGCGGTGTCTTGCTGACCGTTACACGGAACGGCCAGGCGTCCACTCTGGCTATAGTGGACGCGGTTAAAGCAGCACTCCCACGGATTCTGTCGACCGTAACGTCGGCGCTGAAGGTGGATATGCTCTTCGACCAGTCGTTGTTCGTGCGAGCGGCCGTTGAGGGGGTGGAACGCGAGGCGCTCATCGCCGCGGCGTTGACCGGATTGATGATCCTTCTGTTTCTGGGGAGCTGGCGAAGCACACTGATCGTATGTACTTCGATTCCACTGTCGATTCTCAGTTCCCTATGTGTGCTTAGCCTGCTGGGACAAACAATCAACGTTATGACGCTGGGCGGGCTGGCGCTCGCCGTCGGCATTCTTGTTGACGATGCCACTGTGGAGATCGAGAATACTCACCGCAACTTGGCAATGCGCAAGCCGTTGATCCGCGCCGTGCTGGATGGTGCTAGTCAAATCGCGGTGCCGACGTTTGTGGCCACTCTTTCGATCTGCATCGTCTTTGTGCCGGTATTGCTGCTAACCGGAACTGCGCGATACCTATTCACTCCGCTGGCCATGGCGGTGGTATTTGCCATGCTGGCCTCCTATTTCCTCTCGCGCACCTTGGTGCCGACCATGGTGGCGTTCCTCTTAAAGCCGGAAGTGCAGCTTTATCAACGCGGAGCGCATGGAGAGACTGCAGGGGGAAGGGGATTGATCTGGCAAGCGCACTACATATTCAACAGAATTTTCGAGAACCTGCGCTTTCGATATTTGGGTCTTTTGAATTGGTCGCTACGGCACAGGGCGCCGGTGTTGGCGGCTTTTATGCTTCTGTCGGTAGGCTCGCTGGGTCTGGTCTGGCTTGTCGGAGAGGATTTTTTCCCCAACGTGGACTCCGGGCAGATGCGCCTGCATGTGCGGGCGCCGGCCGGAACGCGCATCGAACAGACGGAGCTGCGATTTTCGGCGGTGGAGCGGGAGATCCGGAACGTTATCCCGGCCGGCGAAATCGATTCCCTGATCGACGATATCGGTATTCCCAACAGTTGGACGATCATCGCGCAAGGCGATCCCCCTACCATCTCGAGTGCGGATGGGGAAGTCTTGATTTCCCTGAAGAAGAACCACGGGTCGACTCGAGATTACGAGGTCAGGTTGCGGAAACGCCTGCGCCGAGAGTTCCCCGACATGTCGTTCTTTTTCCAGCCGGCCAATATCACCACACAGATTCTGAGCTTCGGTTTGCCGGCGCCGATTGACCTGCAGGTGGTGGGACGCGACGCCGAAGCGGGCCACCGGATAGCCGAAAAGATGGCTGCGCGAATTGCTCGCATTCCCGGAGCCGCCGATGTGCACGTGCATCAAGTGGTGGATCAGCCAATGATTGGGGTCAATGTTGACCGCGCCGAAGCGTCGCAATTAGGTTTGACGCAGAGGGACATTACGAACAGTATGCTGATTTCGCTGAGTGGAAACGGGGCTTTAGCGCCGAACTACTGGCTGAACTGGACCAACGGCGTGAATTACAGTGTGGGTGTGCAGACGCCGCAGTACCGGATCGATTCCATGGATGCCCTCCTCCATACGCCAATCAGTCCTGCAAGCAGCGACGTTCGCGCCTTAACCCCGGACTCCATGGCAGGTGCGTCGGCGGCAGGAAATTCTTCGGTAGGACTAACACCGAACGAATCGTCCCAGGCTTACGGGAATCCAGGCGCCATGGCAGGTAGTACGCAACTGCTGGCAAATCTGGCTACAGTTCGGCGCGGGTATGCCCCGGTGATTGTCAATCACTACAATGTCTGGCCGGTATTTGACGTATACGCGAATGTCGACCGGCGCGATCTAGGGGGAGTGGGAGCCGAGGTAGAGAAAATTATGCACGAGGAGGAAGCCCGGCTTCCACGCGGCATGACGTTTGCCCTGCGCGGCCAAATTGAGACTATGCAATCCTCATTTTTTCGCCTGGGTCTCGGCATGATTTTTGCGGTGATTTTGGTTTATCTGCTGATGGCTGTGAATTTTCAGTCCTGGCTTGATCCCTTCATTATCCTGACCGCGTTGCCGGGAGCGATGGCCGGTATCCTCTGGATGCTCTTCGTGACCGGGACCACCCTCAGCGTTCCTTCGCTGATGGGCGCTATCATGTGCGTTGGCGTGGCCACGGCGAACAGCATCCTGATGGTCACGTTTGCGAACGATGAACGTATTTTGGAACCCTCGGCCACTGAAGCCATGCTCTCCGCCGGCTTTGCCCGCGTGCGGCCGGTGCTGATGACGGCCTCCGCGATGATGATCGGAATGCTGCCGATGTCTTTGGGTTTGGGAGAAGGCGGCGAGCAGAATGCCCCTCTGGGAAGAGCGGTTATTGGTGGTCTTTTGTTCGCCACCGTAACGACGCTCTTTGTCGTGCCTATTATTTACAGCTATCTGCGGACAAACCCCCCAGTGGATCACGCAGTTCAATTCGACGAGCTCGAGCGGCAGGGTGAGACGCCATCCGATTGGGAGCCGGCGTAGAACTTCCGGGGTTACGAATGCGCTATATCAAACCTGATCCCCCGGAATCTCAACTTGAGAAAATCTCCGCTGAGGAGCACCTGCGCCAAGAAAACCAAGAGCTCAAACGGAAGCTGGACCAATTGCAGCACGGCATGCAGCCGGGTGGGGCGGCCAAATTGTGGCAGCCTTCCCGGCTCACGATCCTGGCGATCGCCTTAACGGTATTGGTGCTGCTCCTGGTCGCGTTTCTAGCGGGGTACATTCCACTGCAGAAGCAGAGGCTGGTCATTCTGCGCGAGGCGCACGACCAGGAGCAATCGCTGCCCCGCGTCGAGGTCGTGAAGGTGACACGTTCTCCCGCGAAAAGCGAGCTTGAGCTGCCTGGCAATATTCAGGCCATCACGGAAGCACCCATTCTGGCACGGGCAGACGGTTATTTGGCGCGGCGCATCGCGGATATCGGCGATCGCGTGCGCACCGGCCAGCCGCTTGCAGAGATCGAGGCGCCGGAGCTGGACGAACAGGTTCGCCAGGCAAAAGCCAGCCTGCAACAGGCAAAGTCCTCTCTGGATGAGGCGCTTGCCAATTACGAACAGGGGAAGGCCAACCTCGAATTTGCGCGCGTTGCTGCAGAGCGCTGGGCCAACCTGGTTGCGCGCGGCGTGGTTTCAAAACACGAGAATGACCAATATCAAGCCCAATATCGCGCGCAGGTTGCCAATGTGCAGTCACTCGAAAAGGCAGTAGCGGTGCAGCGCAGCAATGTTTCAGCCGCGGAGGCTAACCAAATTCGCATGGAGAAAGTGCAGGGCTATTTGGTCGTAAGGGCGCCGTTCGACGGAGTAATCACGTTGCGCAACGTGGACACGGGCGCCCTGGTCAACGCAGGGGGGACGCTCCTGTTTCGCATAGCGCAGACTCGGATGCTGAGGACCTATGTGAACGTGCCGCAGGTGAATGCCAGTTCGATACACTTGGGCCAGCCGGCGCTGTTAACGGTTTCTACCCTTCCCGGACGGCAGTTCGCGGGAACGGTTGCGCGAACGGCAAATGCGCTCGATCCGACAAGCCGGACGCTGTTGGTGGAAGTACAAGTCCCCAACGGAGACGGTTCACTGATGCCCGGGATGTATGCGCGCGTCGACTTGAGCAGTATGAGAGCCGATCCGCCGCTACTCGTGCCCAGCGAGGCGTTGATTGCCCGCGGCGAGGGCTCCACGGTTGCTTTGGTGCGGCCGGACCACACGGTACACATGCAGCTTGTCCAAATAGGCCGCGATTATGGCGATCATCTCGAGATCACAAGCGGTCTTCAGCCGGGCGACCTTATCATTCCCAATCCGGGCGATGCAGCCCGTGAAGGGCTGAACGTGAATCCGGTGCCTGTTGGTGACATCCGTTGATTTTTACGCGGGCGCTACAATGGCAAGGTGAAGATCATTATCGACACGGCGGAGCAGAGTTTGACCACCGTCGACGGCGAGACGCAGGAGAGGTGCGATCTTTATTCGCGCGGGGCATTTGAAACCGTGTCGTTGCAGTGGGTAAGGGTGGGTTGGAGCCTGGGCTATTACAATGCTTTTACGTGGATGGGCCAGCCTGTTCTTCAACTTCCGGAAGACCTGATACGGCTCCAAGAGGTCATTTACCGCGTGCGCCCCGATGTCATCGTTGAGACGGGGGTGTTCCGTGGTGGATCGCTCCTGTTTCACGCCACTCTTTGCGAGGCCATGGGGAAGGGATGCATTATAGGTATCGACCGCGAAATTCCGGCCCCTGTACGTCAGGCCATTGCCAGCCATCACCTCGCGCCCCGCATTACTCTGGTGGAGGGGGACTCAATTTCGGCCGCGGTTTTGGGCCAGGTCGCTGACATGATCCATCCGGGGGAAACGGCACTCGTCATTCTCGACTCGTGCCACACGAAAACTCACGTGCTTCGCGAGTTGGAATCTTATTCACGTTTTGTCACCCCTGGTTCATACATCATCGCAGCCGACGGCGTGATGCGAGATTTGACTGACGTGCCAGGAGGGAAACCGGACTGGGCTGCCGATAATCCTCTGGCAGCCGCTGACGAATTCGTCGAAGCGCACCCCGAGTTTCATCGCGTTGAGGTAACAGCGCTTTCAGCCAATGTGACGTACTGGCCGGGCGCGTGGCTCGAGAGGGTTTCTTGATGGCAGCGGCCGCTTCTGGGATGCGTGAGCGAATCGAAGCGCTTGGACCGTGGTTTTACGAGTTCGACTTTGGAGAATTTGGCCGCACGGCTTCGGTGTTGCCGCCCGAGATTCTGCCGATTCATCAGACCCGCCTGGGAATGGTGGACAGGGTTGTGGAGGAGTATTTTACCGGCCGTTTGCACGATATCCGCTGCATCGACGTCGGCTGCCACGAAGGTTACTACTCGGTGGCCATGGCCCGCAAAGGGATGCGGGAAGTCCGCGGCGTGGACGTCCGTCCGTCGAATTTAGAGAAGGCGCGTCTGGCTGCAGAGGTTTTCGGGCTGCGCAACCTTGTTTACGAGCAGAAGAACTGTGAACATCTGCGGGTCGAAGAAACCGGAACGTATGAGTTGTGCCTGTTTCTCGGGTTGCTGTATCACCTGGAGAATCCCATGCTGTGCCTGCGCAATATCAGCAGGGTTACCAGTGAGATTTGCGTGATCGAGACGCAAGTAGTAGATGAAGTGGAAGGGGTTGCGGAGTGGGGTGGCCAGGCATGGACGAGGCCTTATCACGGCGTGCTCGCGATGATTGACGAGGCAGGCGAGTTTTACGACGATATCAGCGAGGCTGGATCTTCGCCTGTAGCTACCTGCCCGTCGCGCAATGCCCTTCGCTTTATGCTCCAACATGCGGGGTTCGTGCGCTCCGAGATCATCGACCCTCCACACGACGCATACGAGCAGCACCGGCGCGGCAAACGCGTCGTTTGCGTGGCCTATAAACGGTGAACGAAGCGATTCCGGAGATTTCGCCTGACGTCATCGGGAATGCCGATGCGTATCGGGACGCATTTCTTCACGCAGACCCATTCAAGCATGTAGTCATCGAGCATTTTTTCGAAGACTCGTTTGCAGAACGCCTGCTGGCTGACTTCCCGCGCTTCGATCCCACGCTGGCGACGAACGAACTGGGGATGGCAGCGAGGAAGGCCGTCAATACCGATATCAGCCGGATCAGCCCTGTTTATCGACAGCTTTATCGGGTGATCGGATCCAGGCCGTTCCTTGATCTGGTGAGCCGCCTGTCGGGAATCACCGATCTGATTCTCGATCCGAAAATGTTCGGCGGGGGAACGCATGATAACCAACATGGCCAGGAGCTGGATCCACATGTGGACTTCAATTATGACGAAGCGCAGAAGCTGCATCGTCGGCTCAACCTAATCGTCTATTTGAATAAGGAGTGGCGGACCGAATGGGGCGGGGCATTGGAGATCCACTCCAATCCGCGAGATCCCGCGGGGAATCGCATCACAAGTTATGACCCCTTGTTCAATCGGTGTGTCATGTTCGAGACTAACGAGCGTTCCTGGCATGCTTTTCCGAAGATCAACCTTCCGGAAGACAAACGGCATCTTTCGCGTAAGTCAATTTCTATTTACCTCTACACCCGAGAACGGCCCGCCGAGGAAATCGCGCCCATGCATGGCACCTTCTATGTGCAAAGGCCGCTTCCTCGGCAGATGGCCGCGGGTTACACCCTGACCGATGGAGATGTGAAAAATCTTCGCTGGCTGCTAAAAGTGCGAGACGGTTGGATTCAGGCCTACCAGCAAATGGAGCTTGAAAAGAACCGCGAGATCGCGGATAAGGCGCGTTTGATCACTGGTCTGCAGGGGCGCGTTTTGGCGCCGCTCACCGGCTACGTCCTGCAAGACGGGCCGGCGGCCGGGCTGTATGGCGATGGATGGGTGGCATCCCACGCGCAATTGCGCATTCGTCCGGAGCGGACGGTTTCAGGAATTGTTTTGCGCGGCTACCGTCCGGTTGGCTCATCTGCAGGCAAGTTTCGAATCGCTGTGGGAAACTCTTCAGTAAAGACCGTGGTCGGGGACGGCGAATTTGAAACGCGTTTGGATCTACAGCAGCCGGTGGACAGCGCATTTGTCGTGATTATGGATGTCGAGTCGCAATCCGCGAAACACGTCAGCGACGATCGCGATCTGGGGTTCGTTCTGATCGAGCTTAGTGCTCAACATCCGGACATTATTCGGCTGCCGAGCTTGCAAAACGAGCTTGAAAGCAAATGTCGTGAGCTTGAGCAGTGCGTCGCCCAATTGCACACCGCAGAGAATCTAGTCGAAGATCGAACGGCTTGGGCGCAGCGGATCGCTGCCGAGGCAGATGACCTTCGCGGGCAACTGCACACACTGCGCCGGAACATCTTCGTCCGGGTTGCGGCTAAACTGCGGTTGCTGTCCTAGTTTCCCTTCGGGAAGTGCTTTACGTACCATGCGATCGAGCGATCGATGCTGTCGACGACGTGTTTGGGCTCGCGTAAACCATGCCCCTCCCGCGGATATCGCACAAAGACGCTGTCCACTCCGACATCTTTCAGCCCGATGTAAAACTGCTCCGCCTCGGCAATGGGCACATCGGCGTCATTCTCACCGTGCATCAGCATAACCGGGGTGTGCACCTGGGCAACGTATTTCAGTGAGGAACGCTGCCATAGCAGATCCATCAGGTTGCCCTGATGCGGAAAAATGCCGAACTCCATCTGCTCATACTGGTTGTAATAGGTCATGTAGTTGTAGCTCACCAGATTGATAATCGCGGCAGTCGGGATGGCTGCTTTGAAGATATTGGTCTGGGTGACAAGCCACGCGCTCAACTGCCCGCCATAGCTGACGCCTTCCACTCCCAAACGTTCGCGGTCGATCCAGAGGTTGCGTCGCAAGGCTGCGCTCACCGCGTAAATAACATCCTGTCCTTCGTTCCCGTTCTGATCTCCATAAACCGCATCGGCAAATTTCTGGCCGTAGCCGGTTGAGCCGCGATAGTTCACCATCAGGGTGGCCCAGCCCAGTCCCGCGTAAACCTGGTTGCGGAAATTGAAAGCCGGTCCTTGCTGGCCGTGCGGCCCACCGTGAATGACCACGATCATCGGGTGCTTGGAATCGGCCGTCATATTTAGAGGCTTGGTCAGGAAAGCCTCTACTTCGTATTTGTTATCGTTGCTGACGAACGTGAAAGGCTGCACCTCGGCGATCTGTTTGCCGGAGATTACTTCTGGATTGAGATCCGTCAACTTCTTCGCAGGCTGCTCGGGTTTTCCGTAGAACACCTCGGCTGCATCGCGCGGCGATGAGTAGGCGTAGGCGATATTGCCGGCCTTATCCACGGAGTAGCTTCCAACCGTACCGGGGTCAGTAACGATCGTCTGTGGCTGTCCGCCGCCTGCGGGAATGCGCGCCAGAAGCGAACTGCCGCGGCGCATCACAAGGAAATAGACCCAGTTTCCGTCGGGCGACCACGTCGCATCCTCCTGCCGGTTGTCGATTGCTGCGCCTAATTCGCGCCGGTTACTGCCATCGGCATCGATGAGCCACACGTGAGTGTCTTCCATCGTGGTTTCAAGATCCGTCAGCCCGCGCTTGGTGCCGAGATAAACGATGGTCTTCCCATCCGGTGACCAGCGCGGCTGATATTCGGCGTTCTCCGTAGCCGTGAGCCTACGGATCGAGCCGCTGGAAACGTTGAGCGCGAACAGGTCGTAATTAAAAAACTGATCTTCGTTCGGTTCACGGTTGGATACGAAGGCGATCTCGCGCCCGTCTGGAGACCAGTCGATCGAATGCTCGTAATGGGTTCCATCCGTAAGCTGCCGGATCTGCCCGCTCGAGACGTCGGCAACAAAGATGTGCAAACGCCGGTTGTCGTTGAAATGAGTTAGGCCCTCGTCGTAGTCAGGCTTATACAGATAACGAGTAATCACGATGGGATCACCCGTGGCCTCGGCTGTCTCGGGCCCCGGCACGGCATTCACAAACGCCAGGCGTTTGGAATCCGGCGACCAGGCAAAACGCTTTCCCGTAGTCGGTAACGGGCTGTTGGTCCACTCCAGCTTCGAGAGAAATTTGGCGCCTGAGCCGTCTGCGTGAGCAACGATCAAGCCAGACTGATCGCCAAATTTCCCTGAATAGGCGATCCACTGGCCATCGGGAGACCACTCGCCGGCACCGGATGCGTCTTTCTCTTTCGAGAAGGATACCGAACGACCGTCCGTGAGCGTCATCACCGCAAGCTGCGAATACGGCCTGCCCGCACCGTCGTTCCGGTTGATGGTGTAGGCGAGGCGCGAACCATCAGGTGAAAGAGAGACGGCTCCCGCCGACCGGAGCTTGTACAAATCCGTGCTGGTGAACGTGCGTGATTGTGCAAACGCGGAAAATGCAGCCAGGCTGCATAGAGGCAGGAGGCAAGAGCGAGCCAATGTTATTCCTTTCTGAACCTTATAGTGAACGGGTGGCGTTTACGCGCCGACGAAGCGCCGAGCCCGCTCGGAGCAGGATACCCACTCGATGTTAGAGCCGAAAACCTTCTGTATGCGCTCGGCAAGGGCCGCCAAGCCTTCCAGGCCGAGCGCCGTGCCCTGTGTGTATAGCGATTGCCAGTGCGACAGCAGAATCACGGGCGCATTGGCATCGATCAGCTCACGGATCCGGCCCGACTTACCGTCCGCTGAAAGGAGCCGGTCAATGTTCTTTTGGATGAACTCGTGGCGCGCTTCCCGCGGGCGCTCCATGCTCCAGAACATGTCTGGCGAGTTGGCGGGCACGCTGACTACTTTTTGTCCGCGATCAGGTGCTTCATACTCGACCGACAACCTACGGGGCGGTCCAAGATCGGAGCCGTATAGAAAGTACCAGGTCAGCTTTCGCTGAAATACTTTCCACTGAGCCTCGGCCAGCGCCTGTGCGTATTTCTTCTCGCAGTCAATTCCTGATACCCAGGGCGAGGTGATCCCGGTAGCCGGCAAGCCGACATTTTGTAGAATCTGGAAAGCGAGTGTGAAGTATTCGACGATCTCCTCGAGAGGGGCGCCGGTGATCCACGCGTCTTCGAATATGTGCTGATAATCGCCCTTTTTGAGGTTGTAGGCCCGTAGGTGCGTGAGGAACTCCGGGGTTATATCGAACCTCTTCGCAATTCGCTCCCGCATGATCTTCAAGAACGCTTGCAAATGATCCTGCGGCACGCGCTTGAGAGATTGATCAATGCGGCCCAGGCAGCTGGGCATGGGAATGACGGTGATCTTTCCACGCAATTCAAAACGCTCGAAGGTTTCCGCGACCTTTGCGGTAAACTCCGCCGGCACCAGAAACGGTGTCTCGTAACCAGGGATCTCGTAAAACAAAGGATCCACGGGCGAACCGTCGTCGATAATGAGCGACAGAGGGATCTTTCCCGTAGAACTTTGCGCCAGTGCGCCCGCGGTCGCCACGGAGAATGCAGCCGCCTCCACGGTTGTTCCGGCAGTCTTCAATACGTCGCGACGCGTCACGCCGCTCGGCTTGGCGCTCATATCGGATCGTTCGTTAGCCCTAGATCGTAAGCCGGGCGCCCGGGCAATGTCAACAAGCCAGCGCGGGGGCTCGCTAGGTAATGAGTTGGAACCGCTAGGAGGAGAAATTCGTAGTATCAAGAAGATATGACGCGTCCGGCTACACAGGCCGCCACCGCGCGAGACATCATCCTGGAAATCGTGCGTAATATGCGGGAGGGACTTGAGCCCCTCCAATACAGCACGTTAGCGCCGGCCATCTACCACGTTTATCTTCATCCGGATGATCTGGACCGGCTGCGGGGACTGATCCCGCGTATCGTTGAAGAAGCGCGCAGGGCCTTAGAAGCAGAACTCGATGTCTTGAACCGGCCACCTCTCGGCAAACGCCTCAAGCTCTCTCGGAAGCCTGGCCTTCAGGTGGAGTCGCCCGTGGGGGGCTGGACGATCGAATTGTTCGAAAATACGGATGAGGAGACTCGCCCAGGGGACATCGTGATTTATTCAGAGCTTGCCGTGCCAAGGAAAGCGGAGTATGGCGTTGGCAGCATGACCAAACGAATTGCAACCAGTCGCTTAGGCGGAGAGTTGAGATCATCCCAGAAGTATGAGGAGAAACCTGCGGCGGAAGCGTATGCCACCCTGACCTACGAAGACGATCGCGGGCAGCATGTCTACCGCATGATGAAAAACCAGATCGTCATTGGCCGCGGAGGGCGCGACTATTGGACAGATGTCACGCTGCAAACACTGCCCGACGTCTCTCGCGAGCACATTCGCCTGCGCCGGGACCCCGCCACGGGACGGTTTTTCCTGAAGGATTTGAGCCGGCTGGGAACGACGATTGATGGAAGCGTGATGCCCTCCAGCGTCGAATATGCGGGTGACGAAAAAAAGGACAAAAATGTGGAAGCCGAGCTGCCGCAGCGCGCGCGCATCGGGCTGGCCGGCGTGGCGTTTCTGGATTTCAGGGCTGGCGGCGAATGAAAACGCTCTATCTGGCCCGGTATTTCTTCATCAGCGGTTGGCTCCTGCTGGCCGGAGCGCTGGCCTGGTCTAAGGTTTTCCGCGCCGAGCGAAACAGCAAATGATGGCTTCGAAGACCAAGCTGCGGTGCGGCGGCCGTACCCATCCAGGGCTGGTGCGTTCGAACAACGAAGATCGCATTTATTGCGATGCGAGCCGTGGAATTCTGCTCGTCGTGGACGGGATTGGCGGCCATGCCGCTGGCGAGAAAGCAGCGGATGTTGCCGTCGACCTCATCCGCAGCCGGTTGGAACGGGAGACCGGTTCACCGGGTGATCGCATACGCGAAGCAATTACCGTCGCTAACAACGAAATCTTCCGGCTGGCATCCACCAACCGCGATTGGCGCGGCATGGCGTGTGTGTTAACCCTGGCGGTGATCGAGGACGGGATGGCGGTGATCGGTCACGTAGGGGACTCGCGCCTGTACAAGATTCGCTCCGGGCAGATCCACAAGGTGACGCACGACCACTCACCGGTCGGCGAACGCGAGGACAGCAACGACCTCTCCGAGGGCGACGCGATGCGGCATCCACGCCGTAATGAAGTGTATCGAGATGTGGGCACTGAGGAGCATGCGCCTGACGATCTCGAGTTCATCGAGTTACTTCAAATCCCCTTCGAGGATGACAGCGCCTTGTTGCTGTGCAGCGATGGACTAAGCGATCAGGTCACGTCGAGGGAAATCCTAAGCACGGTCGAGCGTCATGCCGGCGATATTAGTGTGGCCACAGAGGCCCTCGTCGATGCAGCGAACCTCGCAGGTGGTAAGGACAATGTCTCAGTGGTGATCGCGGAAGGCCCGCATTTCGGTTCCATGCCGGGCGCGCCTGTAGGGGCGATGAAGCAATCGACCCGCTCTTTATTGGGACGCGCAGCACTGTTCGTAAGTGGACTTGCAGCCGGGGCGCTGCTGGTGGCTGTGTTCCTGCGGTTTGGCCAATCGCGCCAGGAAATGCCCTCGCCAGCATCGGAATCTCATCGCATACTAACCGTGGGGTCTGCCGGCGACGCTCAATTTTCATCGATAGCCGGCGCGCTAGCCGGTGCGCGGCCGGGTGATACCGTCGAGCTGTTGAGCGGAGAATATCGCGAACAGGTAACTCTACGCGAAGGCATCCGGCTGTCAAGCCGCCTGCCGCGGACGGCGATCCTCCGCGCGCCGCCGGGGGTTTCCGGACCCATATCAGTAACTGCGGAGGGTATCAAGCATGCGGAGGTCGCCGGCCTGCGTATTCTCGCGGACCAGCAACTGCCGCTTGCGTTGGGAGTGCTGCTGGTCAATTCTGCAGTCGACTTGGATGATTGTGAAATCGCCGGCGCAGGTACCGGCATCGAGATTCGCGGCAACGCAAATCCTATCCTGCGCGCGAATTCCGTGCACGACAACACGGGTATCGGCATCCTGATATCCGGGAAATCCGCGCCCCGCCTTTCACATAATGACATTGTGCGGAACGGCCGCAAAGCCGGCGGTTCGTTACCCGGAATTCTGGTTTCTGGAGATGCCCAGCCGGTACTGGAAGGTAACATTTTCGCCGGCAACGGCTCGCAGGCCGTCGTTCTGCCAGATACTGTGGACCCGGCGCCTATCCTTAAATTCAACTTTTTTCAAAGCGGCGAGCCAATCGGTCATCCCCCGGCCGAGACCCCACAAGGTTTGAAGCAGCGCAGGCGGCGGCCATGATTCCGGTGAATCGAAAGATCGGAAACTTCGAAATTATTCGAAAGCTGGCTCGCGGCGGCATGGCGGATGTCTATCTGGGGCGCGAAGAAGAAGCCGGTCGCACCATCGCCCTGAAAATCATCGAGCATGGTTCGGATCCGGACACGTTAGATAGCATTGAAGCCGAGCGCCGGGGGTCGGCTCTGCAATCGAGCCTGGCTGCCATCGATTCGCGCGTGGTTCAGATCTACGGCTCGGGCGACGCCGACGACTATTTCTTCGTATCGATGGAGTACATCGAGGGCGAGGACCTCGCCGAGATGATTCGGCGCGGCCCCGTTCCCGTCTCTCGTGCCGTGGATATTTGTATCGAGATTTGCGCAACCCTCGAACATGCCCATGGGTTACAGACGACAATTGAGGGTAAGTCCTACCACGGGGTGGTTCACGGCGACATCAAACCGCGAAATATTCGCATTGATTCCCAAGGGCGCGTTAGGTTGTTGGACTTCGGCATCGCCAAGGCGCTTTCCCTTTCTCGGCGTCTCACGCGCAATGAGTTTGGCAGCGTGCAGTATGCATCACCGGAGCGTCTCGATTCGGGCGAAGTCGACCGGAGCTCCGATCTTTGGTCGGTCGCAGTGGTGCTTTATGAGATGGTCACCGGGCTGCAGCCGTACCAGGCTTCCACGACGGAGCGTTTGGAGCGCATGATTCGCTCGCGCGTGCCCCCACCCCCTCCGCCGGACCCTTGTCCCGAACCTTTGCGGAGTATTTTGGTGAAGTCTCTGGCCCCGGATCCCGCACAGAGGTATCAGACAGCTGCCGATTTTGCGGCCGACCTGATTCGTTTCCGCGGCGGGGGGGCCGTGCTCGCGCAGAAGCAAACTGAGATTGAAGCTACGAGGCGCACCGTAACCGCGGACCGCTCACCCGACCAAAGCACCAGGCGTACAATCACGACCCAGGCTGCGCCCGCAGCCGACGACAGCACTCGCCGCACCGCTCCAGCCCCGCCCGTGGCGTCTCCTCCGCCCTTGCCTGCGCCATCCTTACGATCCTTCGCTAACGTCGGCAAGCGCGCGCGCCGGGTGCTTGCAATCCTTACACTCGTGGCTGCCATCTATGCCGGCTACGAGATCGCAACAGCATATTTGCTCTACACGCACGGCCAGGAGCTGGAATCTCGCATTAAGACCGAAGTCCTCGCCGATCCTGATGTCGCCTGGCAGCAATGGACGGAGGTCTCGAAGGGTCGTGGGGATTCTCTCCTGTTGTTTGGTCCTCGCCGCGCAGTAAAGCAGAGGCTCGTAACCGCCGCGGATCACGTAATTGCCACTTACCGCGTACAAACTGTGCTGCAGAAGGATTGGGAGCGCGCACGCACTTACTTGGCCGACGCCCTGACTCTTGATTCTACCGACAACCTGGTACGCGGGAAGCTTCGATTGTGCGAAGGGCAGGTTGACCGTATTATTGGCACCGCGCATCGCAATGCGGCTAACCTCAACGATGCTGCCCAAAAACTCAATGAAGCCCAGCAATTGATGCCTAAGTCGCCCGATCCTGAGCTCGGCTTGGCCCGCCTTTATGAGTACGGTTTCAAAGACATCGATAAGACCTACACTGCCCTCCAGGAAGCGGAGAAGCGCGGCTACGCCTTAGCCGCGCGCGACAAAAGCCAGCTTGCGGACGGCTACCGGGATCGTGGCGACCGGCTCTGGTATGACTCGCGAAAGATCCAGGGACTGCCGCAGGAAAAAGACGAGGTCGCAAAGGCGCGAGACGACTACAACCGGTCCCTGCGGCTCTATCAGGAAATCGCGCCTGAAGCTAACGCCAACAGCAACATCATGCGCGTGCAAAATATGTTGTCCGCGATCGACTATCGCCTCAAGCAGTTGCAGGGCGGCGGATTTCATCTATGGCCGTAACACGTACCACTGCTGAGCAACGTGCATCCTCCCGGCCGGCGCGGTTCGGCACCAAATTGTGGCCGATGAGTGAGTTCGCGTGGCTGGCGGCGTCGTCTTTCCTGGTTGTTTGTGGGCTCTACCTCGTTTATCAGGCGAAGGCGAATGCGTTCATTGACATCGAGAAGCAGGTTGCATCGAATCAGTTGCTCAACCTCAACGAGCTGCGTTCTCGCGAGGATCTTCTTCCCTTCCTCGACGTCGTCGGTGGACCTGCTGAACGGCTGTTCGTTGCCCGGCACGTCTATGATGCCGCCGGGACCTTACCAAACGTCGGCTGGCTCGCACGACTCCGTGTCACAGAGGCGGAGATCCGCGCCGCCCGGGGTCTGGGTGGTTTTAAATCACGAATTGCTCAGGTCCCTGATACGACCCCTGAACGATCCGTGAGTTTACTCACGGCCGAACAATTTCACCTGCTCAAGCCACGCTTCATCGTGCGCCGCCCGGCCGCATTCAAGCGGGATCTGTTCTTGTGGTCCGCACTTTTCTTTTGTGCCTACTCTGCCGTCGAACTGTGGTGGTTTTTAAGCGGGTTTCCCGGCGATCGTAGCTTGCTCACGGTCATTCTGCTGCTCACCGGCGCGGGATTAATTCTTATGGTCAGCCTGCGCGACCCCGTTCGTGACAGCCTGATCTTCGCCGGGTTTGCGCAGGGCGTGATCGGCGGATGTGTATTGCTCGGCCTCCTCAGTTCCTTCGATTTTCGCCGTGCTTTTGGAGCGTTGAGCTTCGTCCCGCTGCTCGGCAGCTTCGCACTCTCTATCCTGCTCATCGCGTTTGGATCCGGGCCGGGTACAAGTGATGCCAAGGTAAACCTGATGGGCTTCCAGCCGGTTGAGTTGATTCGCGTGTTGCTGGTGCTTTTTCTGGCTGGGTACTTCGCCGACCGCTGGGATATCCTGCGTCATGCCCGCGAAACTCGTCCCAAAGTGGCCTGGCTGGCCCGGCACGTGGACCTGCCTCCGCTCGAGTACTCCGTCCCTGTCATCATTTGCGTAACACTGTCATTGCTGTTCTTTTTCCTGCAGAAGGACCTAGGCCCTGCGCTCGTGTTCACCGGCCTGTTCCTGGTGGTCTATGCCGTTGCGCGTGGCGGATTCACAATGTTGTTTAGCGGGTTGGCGGCTTTGGCCGGAGGATTTCTCGCCGGCTACCTGCTGGGTGTGCCGCACACCGTGGCTGCCCGCGTGAACATGTGGCTCTCGCCCTGGAGCAACACCGTACACGGCGGCGATCAACTGGCCCAGTCGCTTTGGGGTTTCGCCACGGGCGGCGCCTTCGGCACGGGTGTGGGACTAGGCGATCCGGCGCTGGTTCCGGCGTCGCATACCGATCTGATCCTCTCCGCGCTTGGCGAAGAGTGGGGGTTCGCCGGTTTTGCCGCCATCCTGGTTCTCTACGCCATATTGGTGTATCGTTCCTTCCGAATCGCGCTACGCGCGGAAAATGATTATGAGTTCTTTCTCGCCACTGGTCTGTCCGCGGCAACGGCGCTCCAACTTTTGCTCATCGGCGGCGGGGCTCTCGGGGTCGTGCCGCTTTCTGGCGTCGTGACTCCGTTCCTGAGCTACGGACGCACTGCCATGCTCGCCAATTTCCTGATGTTTGCCATGCTGCTCTCGGTTTCGCGCCGTACCGCCAATCCTGAGCACAGCCTGCCGTTTCGCGCGCCGCTGAAGGCACTGGGTGTTGCTTTCGCCGGCGCAGCTCTCATCATTGCGGCTAAAGCCGCATATGTTCAGGTCATGCACGGCGACGCAATCATGGGTCAGGGCGCTTTGGTGATGCAGGCGGACGGCGCCCAGCGGTATCAATACAACCCGCGTTTCCAGGCAGTAATGCGTGCGATCCCGAAGGGTAGCATTTATGATCACAACGGCCTGCCGCTCGCCACCAGCCGCTGGGAAGAGCTCGAGGCACACCGTGCCGAATACGAGCGGCTGGGCGTTAATATCGATCGTGCTTGCAAACGCACCGAGAGCCGTTTCTACCCTTTTCAAGGGCTCACATTTGACCTTCTCGGAGACCTGCGCACGCGCCGGCGTTGGGGAGCCGGCAACACTTCGTTCGTTGAGCGTGATTCCGCGACCCGTCTCCGTGGCTACGATGAACGGCCGACCGTTGTTGAAGTGAAGAACCGACGAACCGGTGCCCTGGAGCGCATCGTCCGTTACGACTACCGTGAGCTTGTGCCTCTCCTGCGTGCCCGCTATGATCCCGATAGCCCGGAAGTCCGGCGCGTCATGGATCGTTCTCGTGAAGTTCGCATGACCATCGATGCCCGATTGCAGGTACGCGTGGGGCAAATTCTTGGCCATCAGTTGCACCTCGCCGGCAGGGAGAAGGGCGCCGTTGTGGTGCTGGATTCTTCCACCGGTGATCTGCTCGCTTCGGTCAGCTACCCCATTCCACCTTCCGAAAGCGAGGAAGCATCCGTCGGACCCGGCGAGATCCCCCCCGATCCGCTTCTCGATCGCGCCCGATACGGCCTTTATCCGCCCGGTTCCACGTTCAAGTTGGTTACCGCCATGTCGGCCTTGCGAAAAGATCCGGAGCTTGCGCACGCCCGCTATGCGTGTGTCCGCCTCCCTGACGGCCGCGTGGGGAATTATCTGCGCGGAGCCACCCGCCCGGTTCGGGACGACATTCTGGATACCACCCCCCACGGAACGCTGGATTTGGAACGGGCAACCGTCGTTTCCTGCAACGCCTATTTCGCTCAGCTTGGGACCTACGATGTTGGTGCTAAGCCTCTATTCGACATGGCAAGCCTGCTGGGCATCGCTGTGGCCGTACCCAACACACCCGAACAACTTCGCAAATCTTTGCCGCAAGCTTCCTATGGTCAAGGACAGGTCGTCGCATCTCCGCTACAGATGGCAACCGTCGCTGCAACCGTCGCCAACGGCGGAGTTGTGCCACCGACGCGATGGATCCTGGCTAACGCGAATACCGCAACAACCGAGCCGAAGGTGGCTTTGAGCTCTGATGCAGCCGCGACTATGGCTCATTTCATGAGAGAGGTCGTTATGAGCGGCACGGGGCGCCGCGCAGCCGGCGCGTCCGTCCCCATTGCCGGCAAGACCGGGACTGCGGAGCTGGCCGATGCCGATTCGCATGCATGGTTTGTCGGGTTCGCTCCCGCGGGTAGGGCGGCGAGGCGAATCGCTTTTTCTATCCTTATCGAGAATGGCCATTACGGCGGCGCATACCCCGCCGCAGCCGCCGCTGAGATCGCCGCCGTGGCACACGATTTGGGACTGATTGGCGGCGAACAGGAGATTCATTGAGCATCTTTTCAGACGTCGAAAGAACTATCGAACGCGAATTTCACCGGTGGACTGCCAAAGCGTTCGGCCCCGCCGACTCCAACAGCTTATTGCTCGTGCATCACGGTGTTTTTGAGGAGGTGTCGGGGAAAATTCAAACGGGCGTTCGCGGGAAACGGTTCTGTCCGTTCAACCATATCGTGGTCCGCCTTTCCTCCGCGGATGAGGTCCAGCGGTCGCTCTTCGATGTGACACTCGCCAGCCAGGCCCGCCTGGAGAGCGACGTTCGCGAATTCCTCACCGCCGCGGGATGCGAAGTCCCTGCAAATTTCGCCGTGGAAGTGGAAGACGCTGGCACCGCCTCCAAGCCGTTCGAGGTTGTCTGTTCCCATCGGGTTGATCCGCCCGCCCCATTCATCAAGTCGGGGCGTGCCCGCCTCGTCGTGGCCCACGGAAAGGCTGTTCAGGAATCATTTCTGCTGAACAAGCCGCGTACCAATATCGGCCGTTTGCCGGAGCTGACCGATGCCGAACAGCGTGTCGTTCGCCGCAACGATATTGTATTTGACGACGGCTCCGATGAGGCCAACGCCACCGTTTCCCGTAGTCATGCCCACATCCGTTTAGATGCCGAAACAGGCGAATATCGCATTTGCGACGATGCGAGCGAGTACGGTACGCGAATCTTCCGTGATGGCCGCTCCATCGAGGTGCCTTCTGTCGGAAGGCGCGGCGAGCGGCTAAATCCGGGCGACGAGATTTACCTCGGTCGCGTTTGCCTCCGTTTCGAAATATCATAGCTTCGTGAAAAGATTTCGAGAATCGACTTTCGCCGCGTTCGTCTTGTGTTCGATCGCGGTCGGACAGGATTCCGTCCGCTTCCTAGCTGAAAAGAAGCTCTTCGTGCTGGACACTGCCAACGCCAGCTACATATTTGGCGTCAACGAGCGAAGCCAGCTACAGCATCTCTACTGGGGCGGCAGATTGTGGCGCGACGCAGAGCTTGCCGCGGTGCATTCGGGGCCGGAATGGGCCTCTTTTGACGGTTCGGCCAGCACTACACCGGGCGAATATCCAGGCTGGGGGAGCAACATGTACACCGAACCCTGCCTGAAGGTGACTCTGGCCAACGGAAACCGCGACCTGGTACTCGTGTATGTAAGCCACGAAATTCACGGCGATTCTTTGGACGTGGTGACCAAAGACATTCAGTACGATCTCCTGGTCACCCTCCACTATCGTGTATACCCGGAGTTGATCGAACGGTACGCAACCATCGAGAACAGGACGCCGCAGGCCGTTACGATCGAAAGTGCGCAGGCCGGAGTCTGGTATATACCGCCGGGTGACGGCTATCGTTTGAGCTACCTCAACGGCCGGTGGGCCGGTGAAACGCAGCTCGTCCAGGAAGAAATTCATCCAGGGCTGAAAGTATTGGAAAGCCGGCGCGGCACAACCAGCCATCAGACGAATCCATGGTTCGCCATCGACGCGCCCGAAGCCACCCGCGCTCACGCGGATGAGCAGCACGGAAATGTGTGGTTCGGCGCGCTGGGCTGGAGCGGATCATGGAAGATGACCGTGGAGCAAACCCCGCATCAGCAAGTTCGCGTCACCGCAGGATATAACACTTTCGATTTTGCTTATCAGCTTGAACCCGGAGAAAAATTGGAGACTCCGCCATTCTACGGCGGCTTCAGCGCACAGGGCTTTGGCGCCGCATCGCGCCTGCTGCACCGGTTTACCCGGGCCTCGATCTTACCTGGAGGGCGCGCCGCCAAGCCCCGCCCGGTCCTTTACAACTCCTGGGAAGCTACGGAATTCAACGTGGACGAGTCAGGGCAGAAGGCTTTGGCGGAGAAGGCCGCAAGAATTGGGGTCGAGCGTTTTGTCATGGATGATGGCTGGTTTGGCGCGCGCAACAACGACTTCGCCGGGCTTGGCGACTGGTACGTCAATCCGAAGAAGTTCCCTAACGGTCTGCAGCCGTTAATTCGTTATGTGAACGGATTGGGAATGGACTTTGGCATCTGGGTGGAGCCGGAAATGGTCAACCCGGACAGCGATCTGTATCGCAAGCACCCCGATTGGGCGATGAATTTTCCAGGGCGGCCGCGAACCGAGGCTCGCCACCAGCTCATCCTGAACATGGCGCGTGATGATGTGAAGGAGTACACGTTTGCGTGGCTCGATAAGCTGGTTAGCGAAAACAACGTCGCCTTCCTGAAATGGGACATGAACCGCAATTTTTCCGAGCCCGGCTGGCCTGAGTCCGGCCCATCGAATGAAAAGAAATTGTGGGTCAAGTACGTCAGCAGCGTTTACGAAATCATGGATCGTCTGCGTGCCCGGCATCCTAAGCTCGAGATTGAATCTTGCTCCGGGGGCGGAGGTCGGATCGACTTGGGCATCATGAAACGCGTCGACGAAGTCTGGACATCGGATAATACCGAGGCCTTCGACCGCCTGCGTATTCAGGAAGGATTTAGTTACGCCTACCCGGCGCAAGCCATGATGGCCTGGGTGACCGACGTTCCCAACTTCAACGGACGCACCACGCCTCTTCAATACCGGTTCCTCGTCGCCATGATGGGGTCGCTTGGGATCGGCAATAATCTCAATAAGTGGGCCAGCGATGATTTCACTTTGGCCGCCAGGATGATCTCCTATTACAAGAATATTCGCGGCACAGTTCAGCAGGGCAAGCTGTATCGCCTGTTCTCGCCTCGCGATGGAGACTTAACTGCGAACCAGTACGTCTCCGATGATGGGAAACAAGCGGTCTTGTTTGCCTTCTTGCGCTCGCAGCAGTACGGCCGGCCCGTGCCCGCCATTCGGCTGCAAGGTCTCGATGAACGAGCGGTGTACCGTCTCAAGCCCTTAGACCCGAAGAAACTGACGGAAACGTTGGAGAGTGTCAGCGGAGCCTATCTGCAAAATCATGGTCTGGATCTTCAGCTCACCGGCGACTATGATAGCGAATCGATCCTTTTAGAACGCGTTGAGTGACCTGTTGAGTAGCCTGGCGAACCTCCGCACGATGGTTTGAAGTGGGATTGGCCGCCGGAGTTCTCGCCGGTTGTGGCTATACTGGCCTTGGAGGGCCACTGGTTCGCAATGAAGCTCGCCTTCGGCATGGTTCTGGTTTCGATTGCTGCGGGTGCGGTGCAAGATTCCGAGGTCCTCCGGCAGCGCATCGCAAAAGGTAACGCTCTTATGACGAAAGGCGACGCTGGCGGAGCCCTGGAAGCCTTCCGGCAAGCCGTTCAGCTTGCTCCCCAATCCGCTGAGCTCCACGATCAGATCGGGTTTCTCCTCGCTGTCCTGAAGCGTGAAGCGGAGTCGCGTGAAGAATTTCGCCAGGCCGTTGCCCTGAATGAGAAATACGCTGCCGCCCATTATCATCTCGGCGTTTCGTTTTGTCTGGAGCAGGATTACGAGAACTGCATCCCCGAGATGCAAAAGGCCACGCGCCTTGAGCCGAAGTCCTTTGCATATCGTTCTCATTTGGGCATCGCCCTCGCAAGTGCCGGCCGTAATCGCGAAGCTGCGGCGGAATTAGCTGCCGCTACGGAACTCCAGCCACAGAATGCTGACATCTGGAACCGCCTCGGCGCCGCTTATCAGAAATCGAACGATCCGGTCCGCGCAGTTGACGCCTATCGCCACGCGACGCAGATCAATCCGGGAAATCTGGACGCCCGCAATAGTTATGGGCTCATGCTCATCCAAACGCGGGAAGCGGATAAGGCGATCGCCGAGTTCCAACGTGTATTGAAAAGTGATCCGGCGAACGTGGACGCCGCCATGAACATAGGCAGCGCGTATCTGATGAAGGGTGATCTTGACCACGCGGCTGACCAGTTCCGCAGCATCATCAGTCACAACCCGGACCTTGCCATCGCTCACTACAATTTGGGGCTCGCCTTGAAGAACAAGGATGATCTGGAACACGCAAGAACGGAATTCCAGAGAGCAATTGAGCTCGAACCCAACATGGCCGAGGCCCATTACACGTTGGGGATTTCTTGGTGGCAGGCAGGCGATTTTGATCGCACCATTGCCCAACTGCGGGAGGCTGTCCGCCTGCGCCCCGATTACGGTGAGGCTTGGTTCATCCTGGGCACTGCCCTCAAACAGAAGGGTGAGTTAGTCCAGGCGGTGCTCGCTCTTCGCCAAGCCGCCCAGCTGCGGCCGGAGGATCCGGGGCCTTACAATACGCTGGGCCAGACTTTACGCATGACGGGCGACATTGAGGGCAGTAAGGCCGCGTTTGCGCAGGGCGCGAAAGTCAAAGCGGCTAAGGAAGGCGAACTCAGTGACATGTTGAACCGCAAATAAATGGCAGCCCCCATTTGCGGCAACGACCGAGTTTTTCGAGTCTAGCTCGTACCTCCTTCATTTGTCTTTTCGCGATCAAACCCCTGCCGTTTTCATCGCCGCATTAATGGGGACTCGGCGAAATTGGCCTCCCTTACTGAACGTATCGCGAGGAGCAGCAAGGAGAACTTTGTGCCGGAAACGAAACCGTAAAATGGCAGCCACGAAACGTCTTTCCGACAATTTCTGTGCTCTTTGATTTGCGTGTAAACGGGCATGGCTCATTGCTGCCATAATGTGGACATGTTGGGTTTGAGCCTGCTGCTATTGAGTACCGCCGCGGCGGGTGGGCCAGGGATCGTGGATTTGAACGGCCAGGCGGTGGATCTGTTTGCAACCTCCGCGAAGGTGCGGGTACTGGTATTTTTGCGAACGGATTGCCCGATTTCCAGCCGCTACGCTCCCGAACTGCGGCGGCTCCGTGAAGAGTTCAGTGCGCGAGGAGCGGTTTTTTCCATGGTGTATGCGGACCCGCACGAGACAGACGCTAACATTCGGCAGCACATGACCGACTACGGCTTTCCCGGGACCCCTATTCGCGACGCGCATCATATCCTGGTGCGCCGTGCAAAGGCTGCTATCACGCCGGAGGCTGCCGTCTTCTCCAGCTCGGGCGCACTGCTGTATCACGGGAGAATCGATAATCGATACATCGAGGTCGGCAGATCGATGCCTAATCCGACGCAGCATGATCTCGAGGATGCCGTGGCGGCAGCGCTGGATGGCCGGCCGCAACCGGAAACAACGGCTCGAGCGGTGGGCTGCTACCTGGCTGATGTCGAATAGCGTAAGGTGTCGGCGTGGCCGGCGGATCCAGGACGGAACCATCCGGACGCGGCGTGGATTCATTCGGTCGCTGTGCGCGACGGCGAGCGTGTTCTCGATCGATCAGCTTTTGGGCGCGACGCCCGCGGGCGTTCAGTTCATCAATGTGGCGCGAGAAGCGGGTTTGCGCGCCAAGACGATCTTCGGAACGGAAAAGCGCAACCGCTTTTTGTTAGAAACCACGGGCTGCGGCGTAGCCTTTGTAGATTACGACGACGACGGATGGCTGGATTTGTTTTTTGTGAACGGAACGCGTTTTGAGGCAAGCTACGCGCCGGGCGAAGCGCCTACAAGCCGGCTGTACAAGAACAACCGCGATGGCACATTCACGGATGTGACGATGAAGGCCGGGGTGGCGCGTACCGGCTGGGGACAGGG
>Ga0209060_10000485_pt1 | contig 72113 bp, 63 predicted proteins | sample Coa_R1_8_FD_187155 | JGI IMG/M metagenome (GOLD analysis project Ga0209060, IMG submission 187155) | Surface soil microbial communities from Centralia Pennsylvania, which are recovering from an underground coalmine fire - Coalmine... | ecosystem: Environmental > Terrestrial > Soil >... | reverse complement strand
CCGTATTCATGGTGAGATCAATAAGAAGCTTGCGGCAGGCACTTGGCGCGCCAGTCTCAGTGAGGAACGGTGGTAGGGGAGCGCACACCCCTACTTGGGTGGTGAAGCTGGCGGGGGCTGCTTGTTTGCGTTGGGGTCTTTGTTGTTGGTAATGTCCTCGCCGTTGTAGATGATGCGCGCCGTAGCGTGGTACTGCTTATAGTCGGTGTATTTGACTATGTTGCGCATGTGGACGTCCTGCGACATCGATCCGTTGCTGGCTTGGAAGTGAAGATTGCCTTCAGCTTTGGTGTAGGTGGGGAACCAATATTTTCCGTCAACCTGCTCGTAGTAGGTGGTGAAGGGGGGTTGTAGGTCCTCGTGGCCCTTGCGCGTGTCCTGGGGGACGGTCATGCCGTTGATGAGGACGATCTGGAGATCCTGCTGGTCGACCCATACCTTGCCCTGGAAGTAGTGTTTGCCTTTTTCGATGGTTTTGGGGCCAGCTTCGAAAACGTAGGTGTCGAGTTCATCGACCTTCTGGCGGCCCAGGTACTTGACGTCGTATTTGGGCAGATCTTCGGTGGTGAGGATGAAGGGGAGGCGGTGTTCGATCTCGTCGAAGTCGGTGGGGGACATCATGACGCGCTCCAGGGTGCTGGCGGGCGCGAAGACGACGTGCTCGGTGCGCTTGCCATCCTTGTCGAAAACGATGTCGGTGACTTGGAGGTATTCTCCGTCGACGCGGTTAGTGTCCTCGGCGAGGGTGTCCACTTTGACGGTCTGGCGGAAGGTGTAGTTGTCGCGGGCGCGGCGGAACTCAGACTCGCGAGCGCCGAACTTCTGAATGATTTCGTCTACGGTCGTACCGGTGGGGGGCGTAGGGTCGAGCGGACCGAAGCCTGCGGCGTCCTGGGCTGCGTCTGAAATTGCGACAACGGTGAGGGCATTGGCGGAGATGGCCGATAGCGACAAGAACGATGCCGCGAAAAGGCCGGTCATGACAGAGGCTCGGATCGCCGGGAGGGTCTTCATCGTTTTGGTGACTCCAAGTTAGGGCGAGTAATGATCGCTGCTCGCACCTACTAAAGATAGACGCTAAGAGCGGAGGTTAGGATGCAGGTCGAGATGAGTGCGGTGTGGAAGATGGCGGCTCTTCACTGGGCCTGCCCAGGAGCAATTGCTTGCCTTACGGGAGCGGTCTGGCTGCTGCGGCAACAAGTTCGGATTCAAGTAGCGGCACGTCGGCGTGACAGGAGGGTGAGAGAGGAGATCGAGGCGTATGCGCGGCTGGATCTGAGGCTTCTGGCCGATGGTGATGTGCGCGCGTTGAGCAGGATGGTGTGTCGGGTCGTGGCAGAGAAAAGCCGGTTCTACAGGGCGGCAATGCTCGTGCGGGACGCTGATGGGAGGCTGTACGTGACCGGGAGCACATGTATGGATGATAAGACTGCACACGCGATACAGCAGTGGGGAGAACGTGCAGATAAGGAAGAACAGTGCGGATCCGCCGCGGCTGAATATATGGATCATATTGGTGCCAAGAGCTTTGCCGTGGTTCTGGGAGAGAGCGCTTCGGGGGTGGGGGCGGAACGAGCCATTGTGATCCCTATCGATACAACGGGCGGGCGGATGGTAGGGGCGTTGGTGGTTTGTGTTGATGGAATGATTTTTTTGCCGCGCAAGGAGGTGGTGGACGCTATGGCTCCGCTGGAGGCGTTGGCGGTGAAACTAGGGCGCGCGATGGAAAATGCTGCGCTGGCGGAGCGTTTGCTGCGCGCGGAGAAGTTGGCAGGGCTTGGGTTGCTGGCGGGAGGGGTGGCGCATGCGCTTAATAATCCACTGACGGCGGTGATGGGTTTTGCTGAGTTAATTGCTGATACGACACAGGATTCGCGGGTGGAAAGGGATGCGCGGACGATTGTGCAGGAGGCGCAGCGGATGCGGGAGACGGTGGAGAGTTTGCTTAATTTTTGGCGGCCGGGGAGCCAGAGCGACGAGATGGTGCGGATGACGGCGGTGGTGGAGGATTTGGCTTCGGCTTGCCGGGAGACGCTGGAGAAGAGAGGGGTTCGGCTGGTGGTGCAGATGGGGGATGACGTTCCGGCGGTCCGGGGGAACAGGGAGAAGCTGCGGCAGGTGATGGAGCATCTTCTGAATAATGCCGCTCAGGCGATTGCGTCTTCGCCCAATGATGACGCGGGGTTTGAGCATGCGATTCGGGTTACGGTGAGCCATGATGCGCGGGGGCTGCATGTGATTGTGAGCGATACGGGGCCGGGGTTTCGTCAGCCGGGGCGGGCGTTTGACCCGTTCTACACGACTCGGCAGCCGGGGGAGGGGACGGGGCTGGGACTGAGCATTTGCTATGGGATTGTGCGGGAGCATGGCGGGGAGATCAGTGCGTTTAACCTGCATCCGAGGGGGGCTGCGGTGGTTTTGGAGCTTCCGGTGGCGGATTTTTTTGTGGAGGATTTTGCCGGGGCGGGGCAGGTGGTGGCTTGAGGGTATGTGTTTGAGGATAGGCGGGTTAGTTGGCTGGTTTCGGTGGTTAGCTTGTGGTGAAAAGCGCGGATCGTGTGGTTTTTTTGTGGGTTTTGTGTGGTGGATTTTGGCGGTCTGAAAGTCGGCACTTTTGATGGGAATATTTTCCGGGTTGGATTTTTGGATTCGACGGACGGGAAGGTATGCCCCAGGGTTGTCTTAGAGACCCAAGGCTGAAGCCTTGGGGTACCTAGGGGCAACGGCAACGGCAAGGGCAGAGGCAAAAGCAACTGTGAGCAGCTCAGGTCGAGATGACGAGTTTTTAGGTTGTTGTGTGGGAGAGCAAAGGCAACGTCAAAAGCGACCGCCACGGCAACTGCAAAAGCAACTGCAACTGCAACTGCAACTGCAACTGCAACTGCAAAAGCAGAACCCTACGGGATGACAACCAAAGAACAGACAAAGACAAAGGCAACGGCAGAAGCAACGGCAACGGCAGAAGCAGATCCCTACGGGATGACAAACCAAAGAACAGGCAAAGGCAAAGGCAAGGGCAACGGCAAGGGCAGAAGCAAAGGCAAGGGCAGAAGCAACTGCAAGACGATGGCAGCGGCACGTATCGACGGTGATTCTTGCGCATCCGTCGTGAGTGGGCGGGAGTAGACTGGCGCGATGAAGATACTGGCGGGCTTGGTCTCCTCGGTGATTTTGGGCGGGGTTGTGTTTGGACAGGTCGCGGCGCGGGCGGGTGGCGGGACTGCGGATGGGACTGCGTGGAAGCGGCCTATGACGTTTGCGGATCTCCAACGGATGAGGCGGGTGAGCGATCCGCAGATTTCGCCCAGTGGGAAGTGGGTGATGTTTTCGGTGGTGGATGTGGACCTGGCGGCGAATACGAAGACCTCGCATCTTTGGGTGGTGCCGATGGGAGGCGGGAGGGAACAGGGAACAGGGAACAGGGATCAGGGCGTAGGGGGTGGTGGACAGGGAGTAGGCGGTGCGGCTTCTGGACCCAGTTCTTCGGAGGACGTGGGTGCTTCTCCCGATGGAGGTGTGGTTGGGCGGGAGCGGCAGGTTACTTTCTGGAAGGAAGGCGAGAGTGAGGGGCGGTTTTCGCCGGATGGGCGGCAGGTTGCGTTTGTGGCGACGGGCGGGACGAGTGGGCAGTCGCAGATCTTTCTGGCGGATTGGGATGAGGCGGCGGGGAAGGTCGGGACTCCGCGGCAGTTGACGCGAGTGAGCACGGAGGCGGATGGGCCGGTGTGGTCGCCGGACTCGCAGCGGATTCTGTTTGTGTCGCGGGTGTATCCGGAGTGCAGCGTGGAAGATACGTGGCTCCATCAGGATGAGTGCAACCGGAAGAAAGATGAGGCGGCGGCGAAGAGTCCGGTGAAGGCGATGGTGTTTGATCAGCTGCTGTTTCGGCACTGGGACCGGTTTGTGGGGCCGAAGCGGAGCCATGTGCTGGTAGTGGCGGCTGGCGATGGCAATGCAGTGCGGGATCTGACTCCGAGCAGGGATGTGGCGGATGCGGAGGTACCGACTTTCTCGCTGGGTGGGCCGATTGGGTATGCGTGGGCTCCGGATTCGAAGGAGATTGCTTATGTAACCAATCTTGATCTTGTTCCGGCGGCGAGCACGAATAATGATGTGTTTACGCTGCGGCTGGATGAGCCGAGGGCGCGGCCGGTGAGGATTTCGACGAGTTTGGGGAGCGATGATGGGCCGGCTTATTCGCCGGATGGGAAGTGGATTGCTTTCAGGTCGCAGGAGCGGGCTGGGTATGAGAGTGATCGGTTTCGGTTGATGTTGTTTGATCGGGAGAAGAAGACGACACGGGACTTGACGCCGACGATGCGCACACCCAGAGGACAATTATTTGATGGGTGGATTGACGAATTTATTTGGGCTCCCGATAGCTCAAGCTTTTTATTCACGAGTTCGATCCGCGGAGAGGGAGCAGTTTTTAGTCTTGACCTCTGTGAATCATGTCCGCAGGCTAAGAGCCAAGCGCTCTTCCTACGTAGAACCGACGTTGGGGAGTTTAGTGATCTTCGAGCGTTCAACGACAAAACAAACCATGGTTTTACAACGCTTGTCGCATCGAAGATGGCCGTGACTCATCCCACCGAAATCATTTCAATGAGTCTCGGCTTACTCGGTCACGGGTTTGAAGATGTCCTTTATAGCAAGGGGTCGGAACCAGACATTACTCCAGACTTTGGAAGTGAGCATGTTCTGACACATTTGAATGATGGGTTCCTCCAGGCAATCGCTATGGAGAAGATGGAATCTTATTGGTTCACTGGCGCAGAGGGGGCGAAGGTGCAAGGATTCATCATTCCGCCGCCTAACTTTAATCCGGCAATGACGTATCCTGTGAAGTTTTTGATTCATGGGGGGCCGCAGAGTGCGTGGGGGGATGCGTGGAGTTATCGGTGGAATGCGGAGTTGATGGCGGCGGATGGGTATGTGGTGTTGATGGTGAATCCGCGTGGGTCGACGGGGTATGGGCAGGCGTTTATCGATGGCGTGAATGGCGATTGGGGTGGGAAGGCTTATCTCGATCTGATGAGTGGGCTGGATGCGGCGGAGGCGAAGTATCCGTTTATTGATAAGAACCGCGAGTGCGCGCTGGGGGCCAGTTTTGGCGGGTTTATGGCGAATTGGATTCTGACGCATACGAATCGGTTTGCTTGCATTGTGACGCATGATGGGATGTTCAATCCGCAGAGTGCGTATGGGACGACGGATGAGCTTTGGTTCAATGAGTGGGAGTTTCGGGATCATTCTCCGGCAGGGAAGAAGGCGGGAGGGCTTGCGCAGGTGAACGCTCCGGGACAGCCGTGGACTTATTTTGATCGGCTTGCGGCGGGAGATAATTTTCGGCGATGGTCTCCGCTGTTGTTTATCAAGAATGCGAAGACGCCTACGCTGGTGATTCATTCGCAGAAGGATTACAGGCTGGATGTGAGCGAGGGGCTCCAGTTGTTTACGGCGCTGCAGCGGCTGGGTGTGCCTTCGCGGATGCTGTATTTTCCGGATGAAGGGCATTGGGTGTTGAAGCCGCAGAACTCGCAGCTTTGGTATCAGGAGGTGGGGGAGTGGTGCGATCGGTGGACGAAGGGAGATAACTATAGCTCGGTTGGGGCTGTGGGGCCGGTGGTGGCTCCTGCTGCCGCTGCGCCTGTGACGCCGACTGCGCCTGTGGTGAAGGCCAAGGTGCAGGAGTCGCCTAAGGTGGTGGCTCAGGTTGCGGTTGTGCCAAAGGTCGCGGTTGCTCCGGTGCCGCAGACAGTTGCGCCGCCGCAGAGTCCACCGAAGGAAGTGGCGAAGATTGTGCCGCCTCCAGCTCCGGCTGCTTCGAAGGCTGCGGTGGCGGCGCAGGAGTCGCAGCAGGCTGGGGGTGCGTCGTTCCTGATCACGATCAACGCTCCTGAGGATGAGGTGCAGGTGGGTTCGGATGCGCGGGTCGTCATTACTTTGAAGAACATCTCCAATCACCAGGTGCTGATTGGCCGTCATACGGGGACGGATAATCCGGAGTTTTCGTACGGGATTGAGGTCAGGAATGCGGAGGGCCGGGCGGTGGAGGAGACAGCCTATGCTCGTGGGGTGCGGCAGAGCGAGGTCAACACGGTGGACTATGTTCAGCCGGGGGGAATCGAGGTGCAGACGGCGCATCTTGCGAAGCTGGTTAATTTGAGGCGCCCGGGACGGTATACGGTGCAGGTGTCGCGCAAGGATGCGAAGACCGGTGCGATGGTTCGGTCGAATGAGATTACGTTGAATATTGTTCCTTGAGGCTGGCGTTCGCTTGCGGTGGGTGACAATGGTGTGGGGAAGGTGCGATGGCGTTTGTGAGGGCTAAGAAAAAAGAACCGCTGGGGGAGCGGGAGTTGTTTGAGTATGCGGTGGGAGCGCTGTCTCGGCGGATGCGAACGGTGAGGGATCTGCGGCGTTTGATGAGGGCTCGCGCCGAGGAGGGTGAGGCGGGGGAGTTGGCTATGGATGCGGTGGTGGCTCGGCTAAAGGAACTGAAGTATCTGAGCGACACGCGGTTTGCAGCGGACTATACGCGGCTTCGTAAAGAGAACGAGAAGTATGGGCGGCGGCGGGTGCAGCAGGATCTGGCGCAGAAGGGTGTGCAGAAGGAGCTGATTGCGACGACTCTGACGAAGGCGTATGAGGATGTCGATGAGGTGGCGCTGGCGCGGGAGTACATTGCGCGGAAGAGGATGAAGAAGCCGAGCGGGGAGAATGCTCAGAAGGAGACGGCGCGGGCGATGGGGCGGCTGATGCGGGCGGGGTTTTCGGCGGGGGCGATTTATAAGGTGCTGCGGGAGTGGGATGTCGAGGTGGATGAGGTGGAGGAGCCGATTTTGGAGGATGAGGGTTAGTTTGTGCAGGCTTTCCAGAGTGGGATGTTGCCGTGTGTGCTCATTGATGGGTGGCTAGAAGGAAGCAGACAAATGCGACGATGAGTGCGGCTACGCGGAGGCGGTGAAGGGTGTCCCATTTTTTGTGCTCGCGGCGGGCTCCTTCAGGAAATGAGTCGGGGGTTAGGCGGGCCATTCGATTGTTGATGGGCACGAGGAAGAGCAGTGTGAGAAGAATCACGATGGCCCAGATGATGCTGGCGGCGATGAGTAGGACGAAGCCGGGTTCATGATGCCGGAGAAGGGTTTCGAGGCCGAGGAGGAGGAGGCTTACCGCGTACCAGAAAGGCATTGCGGTGCCGAGTCTTTCGGCGAATAGGTGAATCGCTGTGGCTTGGGCGCGATCGTCGAGCTTCCACACGATCGGGTTGATGAAGGCGGAGACGGCGAACTCGGTGCCGATTAATAGCCCTATGCAAACAGTGACGGCGATATCCAGAAAAGGCATTCACTGACTCCTGCGTATCAGATGCGAGCGGATCGCAATGCTGTCGGAATGATTGCAACCGGCAGTGCTTCTAAATGGCGCGGATCATGCGTGCGGGAAGGTAGAAGAGTGCGGCGATGAGCTCGAATGTGCCGCCTACGACGAGGCCAAGGAGGCGGAACGGCAGCAGAATGAGCCAGATCAAGGGATAGAGGATGACCGCGGCAATGGCGACGGGCCAGCAGACGACCAGCAGGAGACAGAAGATCAGGAACTTCAGCATCGGGGTACTTCTCCTTATGGAAAGGATACGACGGTGCGGCGGAAAAGTTCCGTCGAGTGGGATGATGGTGGGATGGGAGAGTCGGGGTTGGAGCGTGTGGTGGCGGTGGACTGGAGCGGCAGGGTGGATGCCGCGGGGCAGCGAAGGCATATCTGGGCAGGGGTTTGGACGGCTTCGGGATCGGGTGGAGTGTTTTCGCTGGAGGCTGGACGGACTCGTGAGGAACTGATTGGGTGGCTGATTGAGATGGCGCGGGAGACTCCGCGGATGGTGGTGAGTGTGGATTGCTGCTTCAGTTTTCCGGCCTGGTTTTTGGAAGAGCATGGGTGTGGGACGGTGTTCGAGTTCTGGCGAAGGGTGGCGGCGGGGCAGGGCGAGCGGTGGCTGGCGCGGGAGTGCGAAGAGGTGGCGCGGGATGAGCGCTTCTGGGGTGCTCCGCATAAGAGGCCGGAGCAGTTTTGCGGGCCGGGGCTGGCGCGGTCGATGCGGTCTACTGATATGGAGAACAAGATCACGCCGAAGATGCTGGAGGGCGATCCGGAGCGAGCGGCGAAGGTGAAGGGGATCACGCCGAAGTCGCCGTTTCAGATTGGTGGGAGCGGGAGTGTCGGGACCGGGTCGTTGAGGGCGATGCCGTTTTTGCTGGCTCTGTGGGAGGCTGGGTTCACGGTTTGGCCATTTGAGTCTTCCGGGCTCGGTGATACAAAGCCGAAACCGCTACTAGTCGAGATGTATACGCGACTGATGACGGGGGCCGTGGCGAAGAGTAATGAGGTTGCGCGGCGGGCTTATCTGGTAGCGAAGAAGAAGAGCGATGGCGCTTATGCGGAACTAGGACGAGGCGTACTGGCGAAGGCTTATGCGAGTGAGGATGCTTTCGATGCGTTGGTGAGTGTGGTGGAGATGGTGCGGTACAGAGAGGAGTTTGCGGGGTTGAAGGCTACAAAGGATAAGATGCTGTGGTTGGAAGGAATTACATGGCGGCCGGGGATAGGGACGGAATAACACTGAAGACGATGCAGGCAACAACGACGTGGACGATGGTGAGTCTGCGAGTGGTGCTGTGCCCGGTGATTGTGTGGGGAGCACATGCAGGTTGGGATGGGCGCTGGCTGGGTTTGATCGTGCTGGTAGCCCTGATCGATGACATCTTCGACGGTGTGCTTGCTCGGAGATGGGGTTGCGACACGCCCGCGTTGCGCCTTTCGGACACACTAGCGGACACGGTCTTTTACCTTGGAGTCGTGATAGCGCTATGGATGAGGGAGCCGCAGCTGCTGCGCGGGAACTGGCAGTTGCTGGCAGCACTGTTTGCGACCGAGGCGATGAGATATGGGTTCGACTTCTGGAAGTTCGGCAAGGGCGCAAGCTACCATACCTACCTGGCGAAGTGCTGGGGCCTGGTGATGGCGGTGGCAGTGATCGGAGTGCTGAGCTTCGGAGGCCTGCAGTGGTTAATTACGGTCTCGCTGGTTCTGGGGATTGCGTGCAACACGGAGGGTCTGGCCATGAGCGTGGTGTTGCCTCGATGGAAGAACGATGTGAAGACACTGGGCGCTGCATGGCGGCTACGTAAAACGATGACCAAACCCGCTACTGGGGTGTGATGGTAAGCGTCATGTGGTGCATATCGGAGTAGGTCAGGTTGAGTGTGTCGTTCGCCTCATAGAGTTTGGACTGAGCGATGGAAAAGTGCTTCTGATCCGCGTCGATGGTGACGGTAAGACCGGGAAGAGACCACTTGTTTGCTGTGATCTGGCTGAGTCCGGTGCCCTCGGTATGGATACGCAGAATAAGCGTTCCGTCGGCAGTAATGCGGATGCCGGTCTTCGAGGCTTCGGCGTCGATCTTTGGCGATTGCGCGACGTAGAACCAGCCGATGCTGCCTGATGGGGTTCGCCACTGTGCGGTGACGGGATGGAATTGCGTGTCGGGAGGAGCGTCTTTGGTGAGGCTGGTGATCTGGCCTCCGTAGATGGCCTTGTTGCCTATCCATGCGGTGGCGGTGCGCTCGTCTGTGATGGTGCGGCGAACCTGATGCTCGCCGGAGAAGTGGCGGATCTGACGGAGGGCCGCAGCGGGAGGCTTCGCGCCGAGGATGGTGAGTTGCGGGGCGAACCAGAGGTCGGTGAGGTGGTCGGTGTGGGCGTCGGGAATGGGGAGTGGGGCTTTGTCAGCGGGGAGGAGCATGCGCATCCAGACGCCGGTGAGGGCGACGTAGGTCTCCATGTCCATGCCGTAGGAGCGGTCGTAGGGGCCGGCGATGTTGCGCAGGTCAGGATGATAGAAGGCGGCGATGTCGGTCCAGAGCGTGGCTTCGATCTCGGAGCCGAGCTGGCGGATACGCGGGGTGGATCCGTAGGAGCGCCAGAGTGCGAGGCCGTAGAGATCGACGCCGTAGTAGGTGGGCGAGTTGTATTCGTTGAAGGCGTTGTGCTGGCGGAAGAGGGTGGCGACGTTCTCGATCCATTCGGTGGACTTGCGTTTCCAGTCGGCGTTGTTGTCGTGGGTGGCGGCGAAGTCCCAGAGTGCGCCGTACATGAGAGCGATGTTGGAGTAAGAGGGGGTGAGGCGGCCGTGCTGTATCTCGCCTTCGATGGCGCGATCGATGGCGGCGTAGAGACGTTCGGCGAGGGTGGATGGGATGCGGTCCGGATACTCGATGAGGATCATCTGGAAGGTGGTGCCGATGAACTCGCGCCAGTTGGGGTCGTAGGTGCGCCAGATGGCGGCGGCGTCTGAGGGGGTGGGCTCTTCGGGGGAGCGGCGGAAGGTGCCGTGCCAGGCTTTGCCCTGGTCGGGGAACTGCTCGTTGAGGACGGCTTCGAGAGCGTCGACGGCGCGCTGGCGGTCTTCGGGGGCGTCTCGCGCGAGCAGGCCGAAGGCGTACCAGCTGGTCTCTCGAACCATGTAATGGTTGGGGGAGGCGTGTTCGCCGCGAATGGCGGGTGTGCGCAGGAGGTGCTCGGAGGCGTCCCAGAAGCTATCCATCGAGCCCATGGAGAGATCGAAGGTTTGGCGGGTGTTGGCGTCGAGCTGTGCAGGTGCAATGTGTCGCGGCGTGGCGGCGTGGAGAGCGGAGGTTAGTGTAAGCGCGGCGGTGGCGAGGATCGAGCAGAAGCGAAGAGAGGGCATCGGTTTCCTTTGCTTTGGATGGTACATTTTTCGCCGAACTTGAGGCTTGATTTGCGTGGCTGTGTTGGTCGGATGCCGCGCCCGCGCCGTGTGTCCGTTTGCGCTGGTAGACTTTAAGTCTATGAACTATAGGTCGGGAAGCCAGATTCGGGAAGATTTTCTGCGGTTTTTTGAGGGCAAGGGGCATCGGAGGGTGCACTCTTCTTCGCTGGTGCCGGCGAATGATCCTACGCTGCTGTTTACCAATGCAGGGATGAATCAGTTTAAGGATGTCTTCCTGGGCGCGGAGAAGCGGGATTACTCGCGGGCGGCCAGCTCGCAGAAGTGTGTGCGTGCGGGTGGGAAGCACAATGATCTCGAGAACGTCGGGTTTACGCGGCGGCACCATACCTTCTTCGAGATGCTGGGGAACTTCAGCTTTGGCGACTACTTCAAGAAGGATGCGATTGCGTTTGCGTGGGAGCTGCTGACTTCGAAGGAGTGGTTTGGGATCGATCCTTCGCGACTGTATTGCACGATCTTTGAGGGTGATGAGGGTGTGCCGCGGGATGCGGAGGCTTATCAGTATTGGCTGGAGGTTGGGGTTCCGGCGGAGCGGATCTTTGAGCTGGGGGCGAAGGATAACTTTTGGGCGATGGGGGATACGGGGCCTTGCGGGCCTTGCAGCGAGATTTATTACGACCTTGGGGTGGAGGCGAGCGAGTTTGGGAAGGACCTGCCGTTTGGTGAGGATGAGCAGCGGTATGTCGAGATCTGGAACCTGGTGTTTATGCAGTTTGATCGCACCGTTACCGCATCGGGCCCGCTGCTGACTCCGTTGCCGAAGCCTTCGATTGATACGGGCATGGGGCTGGAGCGGATTGCTTGTGTGTTGCAGGGTGTGCTCAGCAACTTTGAGACGGATTTGTTTACTCCTCTTATTAAGAGAGCGGAGGAGTTGACGGGGCATAAGGTGGAGGCGGATCACGAGGTGGATGATCGGTCGCGGGCTTCGCTAAGGATTATTGCGGACCATGCTCGGGCGGCTACGTTTTTGATCTCGGATGGTGTGCTTCCGGCGAATGAAGGGCGTGGGTATGTGCTGCGGAAGATTTTGCGGCGCGGGATTCGGCATGGACGGCTGCTGGGGCAGGAGAAGCCGTTTATGCATGAGATGGTGTTTGCAGTTCGGGATGAGATGGGTGTTGCTTATCCGGAGTTGAAGGAGTCTGCGGAGCGCGTGGCTAAGGTGGTGTTGGCGGAGGAGCAGCAGTTTGCTCGCACGCTGGAGCTTGGCCTGAAGCAGATGAATGAAGAGACGCTGCGGTCGGGTGCGCTGGCGTTTCGTTTGTACGAGACATTTGGGATGCCACTGGACTTTATGGTGGATGCAGCTCGTGATGCTGGAATTCCTTTTGATATGGCGGGATTTGAAGCTGCGAAGGAAGAGGAGCAGGCTCGGGCTCGGGCTTCGTGGAAGGGTGGGGCGCAGAAGTCGGCGGCTCCGGTTTATCGGGAGTTGGCGAAGACGGAGTTTGAAGGGTACTCGGCGCTGCGGGTAGATGGTGCGCGGGTGCTGGCTCTGGTGAAGGATGGCGTTGGTGTGCCGGAGTTGAAGGGTGGCGAGTTGGGTGAGGTTGTGCTCGACGCGACTAGCTTCTATGCGGACTCGGGTGGACAGGTTGGCGATGTGGGTTGGCTGTATTCGGAGGATCACAACTCTGTTGTCGCTGAGGTGAGTGGTGCGACCAAGCCGGTGCAGGGTGTGTTTGCGCATAAGGTGAGGGCGAATCAGACGATTGCTGTGGGGGATACGGTCGATACGGTTGTCGATGCGACGAATCGGCTGGCAACGGAGAGGAACCATACGGGGACGCATTTGTTGCATGCGGCGTTGCGTGAGGTTCTGGGCAAGCATGTGAAGCAGGCGGGATCGCTGGTGGATGCTTCGCGGCTACGGTTCGATTTCTCGCACTTTACGAGTGTGGCGGAAGAAGAGTTGCAGGAGATCGAGAACATTGTGAACGGCCAGGTGCTTGCGAATACGAAGGTCGAGACGATGGTGGATGTGCCGATTGATATTGCGGTGAATGAGTTGGGCGCGATGGCTCTGTTTGGCGAGAAGTATGGCGAGCGCGTGAGGGTGGTGAAGATTGGAGACTTCTCGACGGAGCTTTGCGGTGGAACGCATACGGGTGCTACCGGGGAGATTGGCTTGATCAAGCTGGTGGGCGAAGGGTCGGTGTCGAGCGGCGTTCGGCGTGTCGAAGCTGTGAGTGGCACGGGGGCGTTGAGTGAGTTCCGGCGCGGGTTTGATGTGGCTCGTGTGGTGGGGCAGCTGGTGGGAGCGACGGATGTTGCTCCGGCGGATGCTCTGCGGCACAGGATTGCGACGCAGGAAGAGGAGATGAAGAAGCTGCGGCGGGAGCTGGATCAGGTTCGGATGAAGGCGGCGTCTTCTTCGGTTGCTGATGCTGCTGGTTCGGCTGTTGATGTGAAGGGTGTGAAGGTGTTGGCGCAGCGGGTGGATGGCGTTGAGAAGTCGCAAATGCGGGAGCTGGTGGATCAGCTTCGCGGGAAGCTGGGCTCGGGTGTGGTTGTGCTTGGGGCTGCGGCGGATGGAAAGGTTGCGCTGATTGTCGGCGTGACGAAGGATCTTACTTCGCGGGTGCAGGCTGGGAAGGTTGTCGGGCAGCTTGCCGCGCTGGTTGGAGGCAAGGGTGGTGGACGGCCTGATCTGGCAGAGGCTGGTGGCAGTGATGCCGGGGCTCTCGACGGAGCTTTGACTAAGGCTGCGGGTGTGGTGGAGGGGCTGTTGTCTTAGCGGATTTGCTTTGGAGCAGATTCGTTGGAAGGTATAGGCAGTCGTAACGGCAACGATTCAGTCGTTGCGTCCTGCGGGCTTCACTCCGGTTCTTCGACTTCGCTCGGGGCAGAGCGGTGGCTGCTTCGCGGTGGGTTTTAGACGCGGGGCTTAAGCCTCAGCTCGATCTTAGAAGCAACCGCAAACTGCAACGACATTACAAATACGGGCTTTCGCTTCGCGAAGTGTGGGCAGGTGGAGATAAACACCCAACGGTAAATGAGTTGCTACATCTTTGGTGGGGGTATCGGGGGGAGTACCGGGTGGGTTTTCACAGTCGGGATGAGGAGCGGGGACTCTTAAACTGGGGTGGCGATGATCGTGTGCAAGACAATGCGAGGACGATGGGTGTGGTGCGCCGTTTGCGCGGCCGGGTTGGGTTGTGGGGTTGCGCTGGGGGCCATGCAGGCTAAGGCTAAAGGCTCTTCGGGGCAGAGGCGCGTCGCTGAGATGTCTCCGTGGGAGCAGGCTACGCAGGGGCGCGAGGCGCTGGAGGCTATTCCTGACGGTTCGCGGACGAAGGCGGACTACGCGCGCGCGATGGATGGGTACAGGGCGATCTATCATGAGACTCCGCAGAGCCAGTATGCGGCGGCTTCGGTGAATGCGGTTGCGGAGCTGCTCGCCGAGCAGGGGCGAGGGTTGCGGGATGCGAAGAGCTTGAAAGCTGCGGTGGGGCAGTATGAGTTTTTGCGGACGCAGTATCCGGGGAGTTCGCTGCGGGTGGGCGCGCTGCTGGCTGAGGCTCAGATTTATGAGAACGATCTGCATGATGCGACGGCCGCGAAGGAGAAGTATGCGCTGCTGGTGAAGCAGTATCCGCGAAGCTCGCAAGCGGAGGAGGCTCGGGCGGGACTGGATTCTTTAGAGCAGGGAACAGGAAGTAGGGAAGAGGGAATAGCGGACAAACAGCAGAGGCCAGGACAGAGCGCGGCTGCTGCGAGTGCGGAAGATAAGGCTGGAGCGAGTTCGTTTGCGCCTATGCCAGTGACTCGGAGTGCTGGCTTACCCGCTGCGCAGAATCGAGCGGCGGTCGTGGGGCCGAATGCAGGCGATTCGACTGCTGTTTTGTCTGCTGCTTCGTCTGCGAAGGTGGCTTCGGGGAACACTTCGAATGATGCGGATGCGGCGGAGCGACGAGGGACTTCGAATCCGATGGATGAGGCTTCGGATGGCGCGGAACAGAATGCGGTGGCTGGGCTTTCGCATGTGGCGAAGAACGCTGGTGGGAAGCGCAAGGGGTTTGCTCAGGTGACGGGGATTCGGCACTGGTCGACGCCGAACTATACGCGGGTGGCGATCGACCTGGGCGACGATGTGACGTATGAGGCGGCGCGGGTTCCGCATCCTGATCGCATCTATTTCGATCTGCATGGGACGCGGCTGGCGCAGGAGTTGGTGGGGAAGAGCTTTGCGGTTACGGACGATGGGTTTTTGAAGAAGATTCGTGCGGCACAGTTTTCGAACGATGTGACACGGGTTGTGCTGGATGTCAATGATGTGACGGAGTACTCGGCGTTTTTGCTGCCGAATCCTTACCGGCTGATTATTGATATTCATGGTGGGACTTTGCAGCAGGGAACAGGGAACAGGGAGCAGGGAACAGGGCTGCAGGAGGCCGGGACTGCGGATGTTCCTTTGCCTCGGACGGCGGCTGCGGGAAAGACTGCGCCGGGGCGGCCGGTTCCGAATACGGTGGCGACGAGGAATGCAAGCACGGCGATTGATGTTGCGGCGTTGAGTGATCAGCCGGGCAAGGTGGAGGCGACGAGTGTACCGACCTCGCGGCCAATTGCAGCGGTAGTTCCGGGAACAGGGAGCAGGGAAGAGGGAGTAGGGAGTAGCAAGCAGACTGCTGATGTCGCGGCTCCTCCGACTGCGGTTGCGGGCGCGGGTTCTAGTTTGAGTTCGCGGAAGGGGAAGAAGGGTGCGGCTGTGGTTGATCCGGCGGCTCCAGCTCGGGCTGCAGTGCCTACGGCGGATGGTGAGACGTCGCTGGTGCGGGCGCTGGGGTTGAAGATTGGGCGTATCGTGATCGATGCCGGGCATGGTGGGCATGACTCGGGCACGCTGGGTGTCGACGGGTTAGAAGAGAAGGACGTTGTGCTGGATGTCGCGCTGCGGCTGGGAAAGATACTGCATGATCGGCTAGGCGCGGAGATTATTTACACGCGATCGGATGATACGTTCATTCCGCTGGAGACGCGGACGGCGATTGCGAATAAGTCGCAGGCGGATTTGTTTTTGAGTATTCATGCGAACTCGTCGAGTGACGCGAGCGCGCGTGGAGTGGAGACGTACTATCTGAACTTTACGTCGCAGCCGGATGCTTTGGAGGTTGCGGCTCGTGAGAATGCGGTGAGCGATCAGTCGATCCATCAGCTGAGCGATCTGGTGAAGAAGATTGCGCTGAAGGAGAAGATCGATGAGTCGCGGGAGTTCGCGAGCGATGTGGAGACGAGCCTGTATGGAGGGCTGCAAAAGGGCAATGCGGGGCTGAAGAATCGCGGGGTGAAGAAGGCTCCGTTTGTCGTGTTGATTGGTGCGAATATGCCTTCGATCCTGGCGGAGATTTCGTTTGTGACGAATCCAAAGGATGCGAGGCAATTGCGTCAGCCTGATTATCGTCAGCGGGTGGCGGAGAGTTTGTACAAGGGTGTCGCGAAGTATGCGGGTGGGTTGAGTGGGGCGAAGGTTTCGTCGGAACGGGCGAGCAACGACAAATAGAGCTGGCTTAGAATGCTCGGCAGCATGGTCACCCGCGATCTTGTTTCTCTAGGAAATCCGAACGAAACAGTTCTGAAAATTATGTCGAGCGAAAGCTGACCTTGGCCGTCTGTCTGCATAGAAGGGACTTATGACGTCGATCGAGGAATGTGGCTTGGTGCTGTCCATGGAGGACGTGGGATCGGAGATTGACCTTGCGGCTCTCGTGGAGACTTACTCTGCCCTTCTATTCCGGGTCGCTCATTCGGTTCTTCGTTCGCGAGCAGAGGCTGAGGATGTCGTTCAGGATGCTTTTGTTCGCGTCGTCGAGCGTCGTAGCTCCCTGCGGGCTGTACGGGACATGCGTGTTTGGCTGATTCGAATCACGTGGAATCTTGCGATCGATCGCAGGAGGCGCATACGGCCCGAGCAGATGGACGAGGGTTTTGCGGAGAGTCTGGTCGCGTCGAGTATGCCCGCCGATCAGGCATTGGATGAATCGCAGAGGATGAAGGCTGTTCTGCGCGAGTTGGAGAGATTGCCGAAGGCGGAGCGCCATGTTCTGCTGCTTTCCTCGCTTGAGGAGCTGGGGACGGTGGAGATGGCGAAGGTTCTGGGAAGAAGCGAGTCTGCTGTGCGAGCGTTGCTGTTCCGGGCACGAATGCGGTTGCGAGAGCGGCTCGAGAGAGGAGGAGCATGAGGAAAAGCTCTGAGGACGCGATCAGCCAGGTGCTGGAGGGTTTGCGCGACGTTGAGGCTCCGATCGGAATGGAGCGACGGATTCTGGATGCAGTGCTGGATCGTGCGTCGGTTAGGTCTGCGCGGCTACTGTTATGGGCGTGGTGTGGGGCATTCGCTTGCACGGCGGCAGTGTGTGTTGCGATTTCGATGATCCATCGGGCTGAGCATGTTCCGATTCAGTCGAATTTGCGCGCGGTTTCCGCAGATATGTTGCCGATTGCTTCTGGGACAGCAGTGAAGAGCGAACGGCCTCCTCTATCTCAGCCGATAGTGCACGTAAAAGCGAATGTTAAGAGCGCTAAGGTCGTTCGTGGCAAAGATTCCGTAACTCTGCGCGAGATGCAGACTGCCAGTTTCCCGGCGCCGCCGATGCCTTTGACGGAACAAGAGAAACTGCTCCTGCGTGTTGCGCATAGAGGTGATCCGGAGGAACTTGCGATGCTGAATCACGAGATGCGAGCGAAGCAGGCAGCGGAAGGCAAGGTAGAGTTCCAGAAATTTTTTGAACCATCAACTACGGGAGATAACGAATGAAGTTGAATTGCAAGGAAAGAGGAAGAGGGTTGATGAAACCAGCACATGGGATTTTAGGAATAACTCTGGCTTTGGCGTTGAGTGGATCGAGCGCATCGGCGCAGGCGTCGGCTGATGCCGCGAAGCCAGGTCTGGAGTCTGTCCGGACCTTCTACCTCACGAACGTCAGCCAGACCAGCGATGCCAATGAGCTCACTAGTACGCTGCGCAACCTGCTCGACGCACACGACAAGGTCCTCCTCGTCCCATGGCAGAATGCCATCGTTGTGCAAGGCTCCCCTGAACAGCTCATGCTAGCGCAGAAGCTTCTTACCGAGCTTGATCGGCCCAAGAAGACCTATCGACTGATCTATACGATGACCGAAACGGATGGTAACAAGCGTGTTGGTGCTCAACATTTCTCCATGATTGTGGTCACGGGACAGAGGACGGTGCTCAAACAGGGTAGTAAAGTGCCGGTTGTGACGGGAACCTACAATCCTGGTAGCTCCAGCGCGCAAAATCAGATGACCTACCTTGATGTGGGTATGAATTTCGATGCGTCACTGGATGAGTTCGCGAATGGTGTGAGGTTGCGCTCAAAGGTGGAGCAATCGAGCATCGCGGAGGAGAAGTCTGGAGTGGGAGCACAGGACCCGATTGTGAGACAGACCGTCCTGGAAGGTACGTCGTTTTTGACTCCGGGCAAACCGATGATGCTGGGATCCTTGGATATCCCGGGAACTACGCGGCGACTGGATGTTGAAGTTGTGATGGACCTTGTCCAATAAGTGCGAGGACGGATGGCCCGACCGGGTGTTGGGCCATCCGCTTTACATATACTGACTCTGCGCTGGGACTGTCGGAGATCGACTGAGAGGCTCCATCGCATTCACCCCTTGCGCTGGAGTTGATTTTTGCGAAGTCTGACGGCGGTTGTTGAAGAGCGTACTGATCGTGCGCGCTGGCGCATGCTCGGGCTGATCTGCGCTGGCGTTGTGCTGTGCATGACGACGTGGTTTTCTGCGACGGCGATTACACCGGAGCTTGTCCAGCTTTGGCGCTTGTCCGCCGGGCAAGTCGCATGGCTGACCAATGCGGTTCAGCTCGGCTTTGTCACCGGCGCGCTGCTTTCAAGTTTTGTCAGTCTTCCAGATTTGATTCCGCTGCGTAGATTGATGGGAGTGAGCGCGCTTGTCGCGGCGTCGGCAAATCTGTGTCTGCTGTGGGTGCCTTCCGTAGCTTTGTTGCTGGCGGCGCGTTTTGTTACGGGCGTGGCGCTTGCGGGAATCTATCCGCCGGCTCTTAAGCTGATATCGACCTGGTTCGTGCGCGGACGAGGGACGGCGTTGGGGATGGTGATTGCGGCGTTGACGCTGGGGTCGGCGCTGCCTCATCTCGTGCGATTTCTGACGGATCGTGTTAATTGGCAGGCTGTGGTGGTGGCGGCATCGGTGTGCACGCTGGCGGGTGCGGGGTTGATGGTGTTCTTTGCGGCGGAGGGGCCGTTTCCGTTCAGCAGGGCTGTGTTCAATCCGCGTTATGTCGGGGTGGTGCTGCGAAATCGTCCGCTCGTCCTGGCCAATCTTGGCTACCTGGGGCATATGTGGGAGTTGTATGCCATGTGGGGATGGTTTCTGGCGTTTGTGCGGGCGGCGTCTCCGCATCTCGGTTTGGCTGGGGCTAAGACTGCGTCGCTTGTGACTTTTGCGGTGATCGCCTCGGGGATTGTTGGAGCAGTGTTGGGTGGAGTGCTGGCTGATCGTACGAGTCGTCCTTTCGCCGCCGGGTTGATGATGACGTTGTCCGGCCTGTGTGCTTTGGCGATTGGTGTCGTCTTCGACGGGCCGCTGTGGCTGTTTCTGCTGATTGCTGTTCTGTGGGGGATTACGGTCATTGGAGACTCGGCGCAGTTTTCGGCGATGGCGACGGAACTCAGCGACCCGAGCTATGTCGGAACTGCACTCGCGCTTCAACTCGGTCTCGGCTTTGCGCTGACGCTTGTGTCGATCCGCTTCACGTCAGTGCTTGCGGCGCACATCGGCTGGCGCTGGAGTTTCCTGCCGTTGGCAGTTGGGCCTGCCGTTGGGGTGGTTGCGATGGTGCTTTTGCGCCGTTTGCAACACGGCGGGTTCTCAACAAAGGCTAGCTAGTTATACCGAAGAACTATTCTGCCTTGCCTACGGAGTGGTCCTTATAGACCTTTTGGAACTGGGTGAAGGCTAGCTTCATTTTGCCGTCTTCGGAGATGAGGCCCTTGCGGTTGAAGCCGTCCTGCAACTTAGGAATGTTGCGAGTGGGCGAGCGGAAGTCCATCAAGACCCAGGGAACGAGGCCACGTACCTGAGGGATCTTGCTGATCATGACGAACTGATGTTCGTAGACGTTGACTTGTTGCTCTTCGGCCCAACGCTCGTCTTTGCCGCCGTGGACTCCTTGCTTGGCTTCGGCTCCGAACTCTGAAATGAGAATGGGTTTCTGCGGGAGCGTCCACTTGATGTTGTCGGCGTCTTCGGGGCGACCCTCGTACCAACCGACGTATTCGTTCTGGCCTACGACGTCGAGAGCGTTGGCCAGTGGGTCGTCCTGGACCATCTCGTTCCCTTTGGCGTGTGGGCCGATGAGGGCGGAGGTGATGGGGCGCGTGGGGTCGAGTTTGCGTGCTTCGTTGGCTAGGTTAGTGAGGAATTCTGTGCGCGTGGGGTTGTTGGGCGTCTCGTTGGAGACGGACCAGAGGATGACCGAAGCTTTATTGTGATCGCGCCGGATCATCTCGTTGAGCATGTAGGTGGCTTTGGCGTAGACCTCAGGTTTTTCGAAGGAGATATGCTGCCAGAGCGGAATCTCTGACCAGATCATGATGCCTTCGCGATCTGCGGTGCGCTCCATGCGTTCATCGTGCGGGTAGTGGGCTAGACGGACGAAGTTGGCGTTGAGGTCTTTCAGGAAGCCGAAGATATTCTTGACGTCTTCATCGGAGTAGGCGCGGCCGGTGCGATAGGGGGCCTCGGCATGCATGTTGGCGCCCTGCAGAAAGATGGCTTTGCCGTTGAGGAGGATGCGCGTGCCGTCGACGCGGATGTCGCGGAAGCCGATGTCGTCGGTGAGCTTGTCTTCACCGGAGGCGAGTTCGACTTTGTAGAGCTTTGGCGTCTCGGGTGACCAAAGATCGAGCTTGCTGGCCTTGATGTCGAAGGGTGCGCGTCCTTCTGCGTCTGTTTTGAGGGTGGTGTTGACGCCTGCCTCGGGTATGCGGAGGGTGACAGGGGTTCCGGCCGTGGCGCCTACGACGTGAACGTAGCCGGTCAGGTTGGTATTGGAGGGGGAGAAGGTGCCTTCGTGCTTGAGGTGGACGTCGTAGTCGTCGATGAACTGCGTGGGAAGCGTGACGAGGGAGATATCGCGGGTGAGGCCGCCGTAGTTGAACCAGTCGATGCCGACGGAGGGAATGCCGTCGACTTCGCGGGTGGAGTCCACGGCGATGACGACGAAGTTGGTGCCGGGTTTGAGCGCTGCGGTGACTTCGCAGTCGAACGGGGTGAAGCCGCCTTCGTGATCGCAGATGCGCTTCTGATTGACCCAGACAAAGGACTTATAGTTCGCAGCGCCGATGTGGAGGAAGGTGCGCGTGTTGGGCCTGGGCTGGAAGTCGAAGTCGCGTTGATACCAGATGACTCCTTCGTAGCGAAAGAGAGTGGGGTCCTGGGTGTTCCAATCGCCGGGGACTTTCAGGGTGGGAGCAGTGGCGAAGTCGTATTCGTCGTTATGCGGACCGCTATTGATATTTGGGTGGGTGTTCAGGGCATAGCTGTTGTCGCGGACCTTGCCTGCGGGAGTGTAGAGGGCTCGCGCCGGCGGCTGGTCGACGAGGTAGTGCCAGTCTCCATTCAGGGACATGACGGAGCGGTGGTCGACGCCGACGAGAAGTGTCTTAAGTGGTTGCTGCGCAAGCGCCGGTAGGGCGACGGCACACCAGACAAGGGAAATAAATGCTTTACGGCAGGCCGGGTTCCCACCTCCGAAGACCTTCGAGAAATAAGTCATACCACTTCACCCTCTGGTAGGAATTGAAGGAATTTTGAATGACAACACGAAAGAGGGCGAGACGGATAGCAGCACAAACAACCGAACGTCACACACACCTTGGCCCACGGGGGAATCGTACCAGACGGTTGTCGTGGCTTTCCAATGAGCATCAGGGCGCGTAGCGCGTTTCGTGCAGAGGAGGGAGTCAGCTTACGAAGTGGGTTCGGTGGTAGTCTGACCGAAGTATGGGTTTTTCGGTACGGTTTCGGATGGGGTTGCGGGCGCTGCTGGGTGTGGCGCTGCTGGGGGCTTCGGCTGGGCTTGCGGTAGGGCAGGCAGGACAGACGACGCTGGTGGTGCCTCCTGCTCCGCTATTGCCTGTGCAACTTGGCGATTGGGTGAAGGGCGACGCGCCACCGGCGGATAGTGTGGCGCAAGCCGATGATCCGGTGCTGGCCGAGTCTGGGCTGAAGCGGCAGGAGCGTGCGGTCTATCACTCGGGGGCGAATCCTCAGCAGACGATTGCGGTGACGGCGTATCAGTTTGTCGATGCGACGGGAGCTCATTCAGCTTACAGCTACTATCAGCGGCCGGGCGGGTATAAGGGACCGAAGATCGGTGATGAGACGGCGAATGGATTTCTGTTCCGTAGCGGGACGACGCTGGTTTCAGTTGACTCGAAGCTTCCTGTTGATCAGACCGCTATGGTTCTGAGGGATCTGGAGACGCATCTGCCGAAGGTGGGTGGGCCTAAAGGACTTCCTCCGCTGCTGCCAACGTATCTGCCAGCGAAGGGACTGCAGGCGGACTCTGTGAAGTATGCGTTGGGGCCATTGAGCTATAAGGCGATGGGCGGCATGCTGCCGGGAGAGATCATCGGGTTCGACAAGGCGGCTGAGGTGGTAACGGCGAAGTATGCAGGGCAGGGTACGCTGACGCTGCTGCTGTATCCGACGCCTCAGATTGCTGGGGAGCATGGGCGCGCGATCGTGGAGGAGGTCAATCGAATAGGGCCTCCTGCAGGGACGGTGTTGCTACGGCGCGAGGGTCCCCTAGTTCTGATGACGACGGGAGCGTGGGACGCTGCCGAGGCGAAGCGGATGGTCGAGGGTATCCATCTGCGGAATGAGCTGACGTGGAACAAGCCGGTGCCGCTGGAGTTTCATGCCGAGGTGCTGAAGACGTACAGTTTGCTGACGAGCATTGCCATCTTCTGCGGAGTGGGAGCGCTGGCGGCGGTGATACTCGGACTGTTCCTGGGCGGCGGACGGGCGGCGATTCGGGTGCTTCAGGGTAAGCCAGCCGCGTCGGAGCCGGAGTTTTTGCGGATCGATCTGAGCGGAAGAGTGGCGGCAATTCATCCCGAGGGTATCGAGGGAGAGGCTCAAAGGTAGATTCAGGTGGGGTTGCGGGGCTCCGATGTGTGCACTGGGGATGGTGCAGGCGGGGGGCTAAGCGGCTGATTCGATAGTGCTTTGATGGTTGGTCGGACCGCTAAAAGCGAATGTATGGCGAATGCATAGAAGCATGTTGTAGGTTTAGTAACCCTCGTAACTGCATAGCAAATAATGACTTACGATTGTCTAGTTTTAGCCTTGACACGTCATTTTGCCAAACTTAGTATTTCGCCAGAAAGTTCTGATGGCTTTGCCTCCGTTGGAACTATTCTCCCTAAAGAAGAGGCCGCCCTGTTGCCGGGCGGCTTCTTCGCGTTTGTGCGGAAGACGGAAGGAGGTCGTTACCAAAGTGGGAGAGTGGGGGTCGAGAACTGGCGATAGAGCTGTGACGGGGAGGCGAGAGCGTCGATAGAGAGAGTGTCGAAAGGCGCCGAAGAGGCTCTTTTTGCAGGAGGGACACTCGATGATCGCGGTTCTGATGGTGGTGCTGTATCTGGTTCTTATCCTGATGCCGTGCCTGATCGCGGCGAGCATCGATCTTGAGGCCGAGGAAGCGAATGCAATGGCCCCAATGGAGGAGGGTGACCGGGGTTGATCGATTGTGCTAGTTTGGCCTCTGCGGTTTCAGGAGGTCGGACCAATGATGTGGCGACAGGTGCGTGTTCGGGTCGGAGTGGCTTTGTGGGCGGGTTGCACTTGGCTTTCGGCGGCCGCGCAGGATACGCGGCAGGTCGCAGAGCCGAAGATTCCGTCGGCTTGCGTGCAGTTGGAGGCGAAGCTTAAGGCCGTCGATGACAAGGTTGCTCCGGCTGACGAGTCGAATCTGGATACGGAGAGGATCCAGAAGGCTCTGGATGGGTGCGCGCCGGGCAAGGCGGTGGAGTTGAAGACCGCTGGCGGCAACAATGCCTTTTTGACCGGGCCCCTGGAGATGCGGACCGGCGTAACGCTGCTGGTGGACAAGGGAGTGACTCTATTCGGGTCGCGGGATGCCGCTCTTTACGAAGTGACGGGCGAAGGGGTGACGCCGGGATTATGCGGGACGATTGCGACGGGTGCTCCGCCGCCGGTTTTTCCTGCTCCACAGCGTCCGGCTCCGGTGCGCGGGGGGTGCAGACCGCTGATCTCGGTGATTAATGCCAAAGATGTCGGGATCATGGGGGATGGCGTGATCGACGGGCGGGGCTACGCGAAGATTCTGGGCAAGGACTATAGCTGGTGGGAGATGGCACGCAAGGCCGAGCCGAAGAATGAGCGGTACTTTACGACCAGGATGATTGTGGCCAGCCATGCCGACGGGCTGGTGATGTATCGGATCACGCTGCATAACTCTACGAACTTCCACGTAAGCGTGAATCAGACGAATGGGTTCACAGCCTGGGGCGTGCATCTGTTGACGCCGACGACCCGCGGCGTGGATGCACGAAATACGGATGGCATCGATCCGGGGAGTTCGACGAACGTGACGGTTGCGCATAGCTGGATCGACAATGGCGACGACAACATCGCCATCAAGACGGGCGTGTCGCACATGAGCGTGCTGGACAATCATTTTTTCAGCGGGCACGGCATGTCGATCGGGAGCGAGACGTTTACAGGACAGAGCTTTCTGTTGGTGGACGGCCTGACGCTGGACCATACGACCAGCGGTATCCGGATCAAGAGCAATGTGACGCGCGGCGGTTCGGTGCACGATCTGGTGTACCAGAACATCTGCATGCGCGGCGTGAAGAATCCGATTGCGATCAGCCCGTATTACACGAACCAGACGACGGAGCCATACGAAGATCCGAAGTATACGGGAGATCGGATTCCGGACTACAAGGCGATTACGATTCGCAATCTGACGAGTACGACTCCGGGAGACGTTCTGATTGCCGGCTTGAACGACGAGCACCAGACCGAGATTGCCCTGGATAATGTGCACATCGCCGACATTACGAAGGCACAGGTCCACGGCCACTTTGCGACGGTAACGGTGGGGCCTGGCGCGACGAACATAGACTTCAGCGGGACTGATATCAAAGTCGTTCCGACGAAGGGAGAGAAGAGCGGTGCGGCGTATAGCTGTGATGGAAGGTTCGTGCCAATGCAGTAGAACGGGCTATTTTCGAGGGTGATTTTGCGCGATGCGTCTTCACCCGCTAAAATAGATCCATACGCCGATGTAGCTCAGCTGGTAGAGCAACTGATTCGTAATCAGTAGGTCAGCGGTTCAAATCCGCTCATCGGCTCCATTATTTTCAATAACTTACAGACTTTTCGTTTCCCTACATCACTGCCGTGTGACGCGAATTGTGACGTGACAGCATGGCCATCTGATTTTCGTTCACGACTGACCGCACTGTTTCGAGGCTTGGATGCTGGTAGATCATCGCAGTCTGTGCGTTTGAATGCCCCAAGGCGCGCATGACAAGCGATAAATCACCCGTTGCCCCCATCACCTTCGTAGCGAACGTATGGCGGGCGCAATAGAGAACCAGTTCCTTTGATAGCCCTGCGGCCTCCCTCGCTTGCTCAAATGCCTTAGCCACTGTTGTGATGTGGCCGTGGCGCGAGTCGGACGGGAAGACCCAGCCTTCCGTCTGGCCATTCCGCCGAATGTGCAGAGCCGTTATGACTCGATCACTCATGGGAATGTGCCGTCTGGACCGTTTGGTCTTGCCCCGTGGGATGAAGATTGTTCCACTGTCCCATTCGATATCTTCCCATCGCATCTGGAAAATCTCGCCTGGGCGCATTCCGGAATCGAGAATAAGTGTCAACACATCACGTAGCGGCTGCTTTGCCACCGCGAGAAGTTTGAACTCCGCATCCGCGTTGATTAGTGTGGATCTCTCCTCTTCTTTATAGAGCTTGATTCGAGGTGCGGCTGCGATTACTCCCCATTCCGCCGCCTTGCCCAACATCCTACGTAAGGTTCGGAGGGCGCAGTTTGCATTCGCTGGCGAATGGCCAAACCGGAGCGCTTCCGCTTCGTCCGTAGTGATGTGTGCGAGTCTCACGCGGGAGATAGGTGTCTGATTGAGCATCTTCCATCCTGAGTCGTAATACTTTTGCGTCTTCGTTTCTAACCGGGTCGTTTCAACCCATGCCAGAAACCGTTTTGAAAACTCAGCGAGCGTTAGAGTTCTGCGCTGTACAGTCAGCTTTCGCTGCTTCGCCTCTTGCATCAACCTGGCTTCGATCATGCGGGCCTTCGAAGAAACGGTTTCCTTCGTCGTCCCGCGATAACGTCTGCCATCCATAGCGAAGTCGTAGTGCCAGACCCCGCCCCGTTTATAAAGAGCCATTGCGTTCCTCCATGTATGCCCGCACGGAAGGAATGCGTCGATTGCTCTCAACGTAAGCTTCTACGTCGCGAACATCATACCGGATGGAACCTTCTAGTTTGTGCCAAACAGGCCCAAGTCCAACATTGCGCCAATATCGAAGGGTTCCCTCTGGAATCCCAAGTACGAGAGAAAGCTGTTTTGCTGTCAGTAATTTCATTTGCTTCGTCTCCAGTTCCGTTGAGTTAGGCTTTCACAAAAGGATTAAATGCACTGCTGATCCTGGTACAGACCTCACCGCTCCATTCTGGAAAAGAGACAGCGTTATCGACTTCGTAGGGCTCATTGGGAATAATCAAGTCCTCTTCGCAAAAGGTCTCGATATACCCTTGTAGTCTCTCCAGATCATCAAACAGCGCTTTTTGCTCGGCAGCAGGTAACCGATGTTGCGCTGCGTCCTGCGTTGCCGAAAACTCTCCACACTCCAACAGGGCCGATAAACGCTCCCGGCCAGCCGCTCCTCGGATGAAGTACTGAGTCCCGCAAGATTCGCAGACAAAATATGGTTTGTTGTTTTTGTCGGCTCGTCGGTCGAGTGAACGCCCGCAGAGCGCACAAGGTATAGTTTCGGTTTGTTGTTTCATTTGTCTTCCTTTCTTCCAACGTACGTAACGTTGTGTTCGTTATGTAATAGGCGTTATGCAACGTTTGCGAGCACGGTGAACGCGGAGAGCGATCCCTCGATTTCGCAAAATTTCTCATTTACAACTGCGACAAAACCAAGCCGCAGAACTTCGATGGGACCTTTCAGCAATTCCCAGATGGCGTCTTTCTTGGGCTTCTCAAACAAGCGAATGTTGCGGGATGTTGTGACGCGACGCGAACCTTTCGGGGCCGACATCAACAGGCCTTTGCTTAAGTATTTCGATACGTATCCAACGATTCGGCGAATCGTAATCATCTTGATCCAAACGTTCCAACCACCTCCTACCGCTTGCCACTCTGCGCGGAGCCATTCAATGTCTATGAACTGATTCAGAAGCAGGTGAAAATGAGCGTTGCCGTTCTGTTGATATTCCAGGACGCGGATATAGCTCAGAGCCTTGCCGTACTTTCTATGCAAGACACTCCTCAACTTCGCGAACGTCCTGTTCAGATACTTGGTTGAGTCTTCACCGTTGAGCTTTTTAGGATCGAGCGTCAGAGTTACAAACCGGTTTAGCTGCAGCTTTTCTGCCCATGCAGCAATCGCGCGTTTGCATCGTTTCGCCCGTCTCGGGCCGCAATACCGGCATTCCCAGCACTTGCAATTGAGACGGATAAACTTCTGCTGTTTGGAATCGAAAGCTGTGCCCCTGACTGTCCATGCACCGCAGCCTTTTTTGCGGCCTCGCTTGCTATGGCTGTCGGTAAATTCCCCGAATTTTTCGAGTAGATCGCTCTCCAACGCACTTTCCCTGTCGCGGGAGAAGAGATGGTCTATGGACAAGTCGTCGTCTGAGGAGAATTCGTTCTCTTTGGGAGAGTCATCGGCTGTGACGATTAGTCTCTTATAGATAAAACAAGATAGAGACAACGGCACAGCGCCTTCGGCGCTGATGAGCGCTCCGCCCTCAAACTCCCGCCCATTTTTAGGCTGATAATAAGCAGCAGGGCGCAAAGGCGCGCCCGGCTGCAAACCCACGCAAGCCTCAGATGTTCGGTCTGCTGTTGCTGGAAGTGTTGGCTCTATCAGCCCCGGATCGGAATGGGTAACCGACTCCCCGGATTTTGTAGAAGCCGCATTCCACTTGCGCGAGTTGTGATGAGTTATCACAACTCAAGTAAATCAATTCCTGCCAATTACCAAAACGACAGCCCAAGTATTTGTTTGAAAGATTTTGTAACGTCCCAACGTTACAGAGCGAGGAACAAATTAGGTTTTGTTGTTATGTGCGTCTGCGATCATCGTTACGATGTCCCACAGGGGGCCCAGTGGAAGGCTAATCTCAGAGAAATTCCGGTTTCTCCATACTCGGTGTGCGCCCTCATCTAATCCAATTCCGGTTGCTGCGCTGATGAGAGCCGCGACTTCACGGTCATGCCATTCACCCGTAGCCCTCTTGACGTAAGCGGTAGGTAGATGACGTTCTACATCACGAACATTCCGAACGTTGATGAGTTCCATGATCATGGGAAAGAAGTTTGAGAAAGACTGATACGTGCGGAGGTAGGCGGCCATCTGGCGAGGACCAGGAGTGGATCCAAACACGAGTTCTGTTGGGGACGTGGAAGGGATCTTCGCAGCGAAGCCATCAAAGATTGTCGCCGTGGCTTCGAGTTGCGCCGCGAGTTGGGTAAGTCGCTTTGGATCACCCAAAAACTCATAATAAACGGCCGGAAGTCGGGCAAGAAAAACCCCACATTTCAAGGTCGCAGCCAACGGAGCCTTCTTGCACCCGGCCCGCAGAAGTTCGAGCATTTCGAACTCAGCTCCCAATTCCGCGAGATGCTTCAGGTAGCCGTCCGCCCAAGTCACTAGCCCGACAGAAAATCCGTTACCAGCGCACGTGAAGATAGCCAGAACTGCGTCGAGGTCTTTCTGGAACGATAGTTCGAGCGGAGTAGTCATGAGAGTACAGAATAATTCACAGTTCGGGAGGACTCGTCGACGTTTCATTTGTGCGTTTGCCCAATGACGCGTCTTTGGGCACTGATGCACTGTGAACTGGTAGTCGGTCAAGAGACGACATTACGAGGGCAAGCAGAGCAACACCCCGCTAAGCATCGTAGCGATCAGTAGCGTCGAGGCCTTCCCTGAATCCCATTTTGCGGGTGACGGTGCCTGGATATTGTGGGCGAATCCCGCGCAAGAACGCATCAGTGGCGAGGTCCTCCTGCAGACAGGAGACATCTTTGTTGGTCAGGCCGAGGGCCTCCCCAACTACGCTGTCCAAATTTTCAATGGCAGTTCGCATCGCTTCCTCAAGACTAGACTCGTGATGATTCTCAACACACACAGTTGCCATGCAGCGATCTCTTTACCGGAGCATGCAATCTTCGACGTGGGTTTGCTGTCTATTCGAAGAACTCTTCGTCCACTTTCTTGATGTACAAGGTATCTTCGATTCGGCAGCCCACATTGTGGCGAATCATGAGCTTTGCCAATTGAGTGCCATCAATCAGAACTATACGTTTGCTAAGAAAATCTGCAGTCTCCTTCGCAGAAACGGAGAATGTCGATGTCGTAACAAAAAGTCCTTTTGCCGCTTTGTGGCGATCCAGGCTGCCGAAAAAATCTCGAATTGCACCTGCACCTACGCTGTTGCTGACTCCATATCGTTTTGCTTGAATATAAACACGATCGAGACCAAGGGCATCCTGATCGATGACTCCATCAACTCCGTCATCTCCAGAGCGCCCCAAGGTCCGGCCTGCTTCCTCCTTCGAGCCACCGTATCCCATGCTCAGAAGCAGGTTAACGATCAAGCGCTCGAAGAATTCCGGTGGAGCCTCCCTAATTCGATCAAGCAAGTCTTGCGCTAATGCCGCGTCAATCTGCTTGTGAACAATCCTCATCTGCTCATCCGGGGTCTGTTTTTGTTCTTCGAGAGTGGGGCCTGCCGTTAGACCAGGTTGGTCGCTAACATCATTGGATTTTTCCCGAAATTGGCGGAACTCCTCAAACTGCATGAGCAGCTTATTGTCGATCTGCTTTGGGTTCGTCTCAATGAGCTTCTGACCCCGGGGGGAGATTCGAAAGTGGCCCCGTCGCGTGATGTCAATCAAATGAGCTTTACTGAGATAGGACTTTGCCCAATGTGCACGATTGCTGAATATCGTTTGCTTCCCGGAGGGCAGAAGTTCGCTGCGCTCCTCTAGAGTCAGTCCCAATTGATCTGCCAGCTCCTCCACAACAAGGCCGATCCGCACCTCCCCCTTCGCGGAAGCGGTTAGAACGGGCAGCATCAGAGACTGGTAATCAGGAATGGCCACTTCTTAGCTTGACTCCTAGCGGAAATGAAGATTGAACATCAAACATAGCAGAGCTGTGTCCAGTTATTTACGTATTTACAGATATACAGATGGGTTCTGGCTGCGTCCCTTTGAATTATGCCAATGCACATTTGGTACGGTACACCTCTCGGACGAACCAGGGTATGAACGCAGTGGGGAGTGCTTGATTAGAGTGATGCAATCTCGTCGCTTAGATCGTCGAGAGTTCGTGTCGAGTAAATTTTGGTGTTCCATTTTTTGTCAATCTTGAGGCGTCGCAGCAGTCAACCATGGCTTTGTCCGCGACGACATACTGCGCGATGGGGATAGCAGTCGCCAGGTGTTCAATGTCTTTGGAGTCGCCACTCTTGACAGGGGAGTTCTTCACACATAGATCAGTCGACAGTCGGCATCCGATGTCCTGGATGGGAAGTTCCCAATAATAGGGCGAGCGCATGAAGGCATAGACACCAGCTAGATCAGAAAAAAATCTCCTCCAGGACCGCCAAGGCTGTGCCATTCGCTTACGCGCAGCATAAAGCCCTCAATGCCTAAAACGCTCCACATATCTAACGTGCCAGCGTCCTTTTTTCTCATGTAGTCGCCGATCATCATCATCGAATCGGCTTCACCTGCGCGCTCCAGGCTTACGTGCATTCTGCGAGAATGATGCTGCGTTTCGCTCAGTTAGGGCTCGGACGAATTCCTGGTAAAGATACGCAAGCGTATTAGACTTGCCGCTCCCCGTGTTGCCAAAAATGGCGATGTGGCTGTTAAACAATCCGTCTAATGGGAAAATCGATATCGAAATCATACCCTTCGATGCTGGCAATATTGATGGATGGATTAGCCGGGTCGTGTGTGAGATTGTGAATGCGCTGATGTTTAGCTCTACCCCCTTCGCAAGAAGTCTGCTGTCTTGAACGGGGCGAATAGAGCTTACTCAAGGACTGTGAGGGCGAGGGTTATCGACCTGCGGGAGCTGACAAAAGTCGCGTTGCTGATGAGCAGCAGAGTTGTCCCGGTGTACTGGGGCATTAGGGATTATGATTATTTGACTTCCAATTGCGAGGATGTGGCTATGACGAGCAGTACGGACATCCCTGCTTCAGATCAGCAGCCCTTTGTTGGCGCTTATGCGATTAAGTCAAACCATCCACAAAAGGACTCGGCGGTTTTCGTTGAGGAGCTGGACTCTTCTCTAAGCGACCTCGCGAAGTACCTCAAGGATAAGGGATATGGCGACGTTTCCGTTTCGATGACGGAAACGGCGACACTCCCCATCGATTCGAGCACCATTCACGTCTTGATCAATGTAGTAGGTCCTTTGATAGCAAAGGGCATAGCCACGGGTTTTGCGGGAAAGCTTGGCGCCGATATTTATGACTGGCTCAAGAATCGTTTCAAGGACACGTCCGTAACGAAACCGGACAAATGACAGTCAAGGCTATCGACGGGGCTCTAGAAGATAGCAGCCGGATGTCCTAATGCACCATAATTAAGCCAAACATCGAGTAGTACTTATGGGCAAATTCGCTCCGAATGATAACTATTTGTCGCGCTGTTTCACCGCAACGTGTGCGGTGGGCAGAGCCGTCAGAAACAACTGGTCCCAACTGATCGATGCGACACAGAACTATGACTTCGATTGGGAAAGCCTGGTGAAGTACCTGGATCAATCCTGTATATCGCAATTTAGTAGCATTCCTGTGTCAAATGATTTCAGGAGTTATACAGATCACGTTCGTGACTCTCTCCGCAGTATTCACAGGGGGTTTCTGAAGGATTACCCCTTACTCCAGGACGTCGTGCTTCTCATAATAGACGGGATCATTGATTGGGCCGACGTCAACGAGCTCGAAGAGCATCTGATGGAGTTGAACAAGGAAGGACGCGACCGTGCGATAGAGTGTGTCAAACGGTGGGGCGGACCTCTTGCGAAGAAAAGGTTAGAGTCACTGAGATCCGCCGATCTCGAAGTCAGCGAAAATGGGCATACCGGCGCGACGTATACGTATATGCCGACTCCGACTGGGTCGGTCAGACTAGCGTTTGGACACCCTAGGGGCTCCCTTCTCAGCTACCTCAATCTCGATTTCTATTTTTTCCACGAGTACCTTTCGCATATCTTTCCCGCATGGGACGACCGGGCCAGAGACTTTTCAGAGGGGTATTTGTTCCAAGTTGCTCACTGGGAATCGGTAATAACGGCGGCAACGGCTGCCAAAATTCTGATTTGGAATCTTGATTTCGCTCAGCATGCGGAGACGGTTGGTGTACGGCCTGGAGATGAAGGTCGATGGGTAAAAATGCAAGTCACCGCCCAGTGGTACCGAGAAAAGAGATGTCAGGATGCATTCCCTTCCATGCTTCTTGAGTTGGCAGCGTTCCACGATCCGCAGAACCCGAACTTTGGCCCAAAATTCATCCGGTACCTTCGTTGGATTGCAAGAACCTCTGATGAAAATGCACAAAATAAAATACTTAGCGCCATCCAGGAGTTTTCGGGAGACCTAGTATCGGTATCCGATATGATGCGTCAGTACACTATCGACAAAATTCAATGATGGACGAGGTTACTAAAGTTACTTTTACCGAACGGGTAAATAGGTGGTAGTGTTATCTTGCAATTGTAAGAAAAGTCGCATACGGGCAATACTTTTCCCTCCGGACCACATCTATTGATTAGGATGAGTGGCTACGATGAAGCACAACGTTGTCCGCGCGAAAGCAATAAGCGCAATCTTTCGATTGCAGCAGTTTACGGTCCAACAACTTGCGGAAGTCTCTGGCCTGAAGCCCAACCAGCTTTACCCTATCCTTAAGGATTGCAAGGACAAGGGGTTCCTGGCGACCGAATCGCCGACTACTATGGAGCGCAAGGCCCATAGGCCAGTGCTGACATACAGTCTGACGTCAGATCACGTAACCCAGCAATCCATTGCTGAAGAGTTGCTGCCTCTCGTTCCTCAGCTCAAAGAAGGCGAAAGTATGTATCGAATGACGTCGAATCTCGATCTTCGGAGCTCTCTGGCGAATGAACTCCAACCTCTCATTTCGGTTTCAGCAGAGGAAGCTCGAACCAGGGCAGAATTGGATTCTTTCAAAGAGACTGTGAACAAAGCGGCTGCGCTCCTAGACGAGGTTGAATTACAGGTTGGCTTCCTCGCTGAAAATTTGAGTGTCACATCAGACTGGTTTTCGTTGATCGATAAAAAAATCGCAGAGACTCAGGACGAACTTGAAACCGCAACGTATGAGTCTGGGATTCAACTGGAAGACCTCATCAAGACGGAGGTGGGGCAGAATGCCAGTCAGGAAGAGCCATGGTATTCGCTGAAAATCGCTTGGGTCAGGTTTCGCAAGTATGCAAAGCAGGTGGACGACCTCAAGCAGACGTCCGAAGCGGCTCACGCAGATCTTGGTGCACAGAAGGAATATGCCGCTGCCATGAGTGGACTGAATCTGACAAAGGTAAGCGCAGAAGCTATCGAGCACGATTTGACTGAGTTGTATAAGAAAGCCGACAACCCCTCCCTACGGGAGATTTTCTCGACAACGCTTGAAAATCTTCGCGAAACGCTAGCGGACCGTCACCATGTGAGCGCTTCCTCGACAATCATTCATAGCCTGATGGCAAGTGCAATTCGCTATTGTTCGGATGCGCACCTCCCGCTCAAAATGGGTGCCTATCTTCTTAAACAGAAAAACGATGATCGCTGTCTCATCTACAATATCGCCAACCTCCGCATACTTGCCGGTGGGGAATCAGAATCAGAAGAGGCATTCACGCTTTGGAACCAATGGGCTGAGGATTTCCTGAGTAGCGGGCATTTGTGGAAATCGAGCGAGAAAGCAGGCAGGTATCGGGCACCTTATAGCTATGTTGCCTTGATTAGCATTCCACTCGTTGGAATCGATGCTTCCGTCTTTTCCGAACTTGAAGTAAAGCTCGGTGAACAAGCTACCTTTTCGGTTGTCAGCCATAGTCCTCTTACAACGAGAGGGCTCCGTCCTTACGTAGCGGAACCTACTCTTTGCGATCCTTCCAGTTGTGTCCAGGAGATTAGGATCTCAGAATCTCTAGGGAATCAAATCGGGAGACTTTATGTATACGGGTCTCTAGAGAAGCGGGTCAAGAATGTGCCAGGGATGCCGGCCGTGAGGTTGGCAACTGGATTGGTGATGAGCGGAGTGGAGAGGGTGAAAGCGTGGGAGATTGCCCACAGCCTAAATGCGGAACACGCACTCTTGGTTTTGCACAGCTTCGACAAGAGACCGGCAGCCTCGACTCATGTCGACGATGCTGTACGGGAATTGCAAGAGCGATCAGGAGGGCTCTTGCTCGACTCGATGCAGACAAAGCAAGGACATGGCGCGCCTGTGGTAGCGTTGGCGAGATAGTCCTCGCTTCTCGCTAAGACTTTGATCTGGAGTTGTTCCTGTGGCGAGTGCAGATCTTAAAATGGCACAATCGAATGTACGGCTGCGGGTTCTAGAGCACTTGCTCTGCTCGACCAGTTGTTCCCTCAAACGGAGTTTGCGGCGACTACGGTCGGCGTTGCTTTCTGAAAGGCCGCCAAAACAAGCCCAAGGGTATTTCTGAAATTCGGAAAATCGTCCACTAGGGCCGATCATCCGCGCCTCGTTGGCCAATTGACGTTAAGATCAGTTGACCGTATACGTAACTTCTTGTGACGCAAATTGTGACGTACAGCCTCAATCAGTCTCTGCAATACCCAACAAAATCAACGGTCTTGCATTTCTCTTCCGTGCGGGCGTTTATGATATTTCCTCTTTATTTCCAATGAGATTGGATTGTTTTCGCTTCTCCTCCTGATCAAATTCGTAATCAGTAGGTCAGCGGTTCAAATCCGCTCATCGGCTCCATTCCTTTCAAAATTCATTCGATCGAAAGATTTGCGTAGTGGTTCGTTACATTTGCGCGGTCAGCCTGTGCTTTTGTGCGAGGATTCTCTGCATGAGCGTTTTGGGCCGCGTTCTGTGGACTGCGCTGGGAGCCGGGATGTTTTTTTCGGCAGCTTGTACGTGCGCCCAGGATCTTGAGCCACGCGCCTACTCTTCTTCTCCGGTTGGGACTTCGTTTGCCGGGGTGGGAATCGGAAGGTCGAGTGGTGATATCTCGTTCGACCCGACGATTCCGGTAACCAATGTGACGGCTACCATCTACGCGCCTGTACTCGGCCTCGGGCGGAGCTTCGGCATACTGGGGAGGCAGGCCTTGCTTACGGCGGCTCTGCCGTATGCATGGGGAAATCTCTCTGGCGACGTGGGCAACAATGAAACCAGCATCTATCGCTCCGGCCTGGCGGATGTGAAGGCGCGGTTTTCGATCAATCTGCGGGGCAGTCCTGCCATGACTCCTGCGGAGTTTGCCAAGCGGACGCACCGTAGCTTCATTATCGGGACAAGCTTGTTCATCACTGCACCCGCCGGTCAGTACAGCGGCCAGAAGTTAGTCAATCTCGGCACGAACCGATGGTCCTTCAAGCCAGAGTTGGGCGTGTCGTATCCGATGAAGAAATTCGACCTCGACCTCTACGGCGGCGCATGGTTTTTTACGGACAACGGAAACTTCTATACAGGGCTGATGAATCGGTCTCAGGCACCCCTCACGGCTATTCAGGCTCATGTGAGTTATACCGTGCGTCGCGGCCTGTGGGTGGCGGTCGATTCGACGTGGTATGGAGGGGGCGAGACAACGGTCGACGGGGGACCACCAACGGAGAGGCAGTCGAACAGCAGACTTGGCGCGACAGTATCGCTTCCGTTGGGGAAGTTTCAGTCGCTGAAGGTTGCGTACAGTTCAGGAGTGAGCGGGCGCATAGGATCAAAGTTCAATACGGTCAGCGTGGGATGGCAGCATATCTGGTTCGATCGCCGCTCGAAATGACAGATTTTGTGCTTGAACCTGATTTGGTACAAGTTATCCACGGATATATGGTGACTTCACGGTAAATTCTCTTGATTGGGGCGAATTTGCATCGGATACTCGGGGAAGAGTTTGATGGATCCCTGTATGACGGTTGCCAACCGAGACACCGACGTGACCCGATATAGCCGTCAAGATGTTCTACGAATCCTGCACCTGCATGCGCGCCAGATTGCGGCGTGGGAGCGGGCGGGGCTGATCTCTCCCACCGAACAGTATTCCTTTGAAGAACTGGGGCAATTGCGGACGCTGCGCGATCTGCAGGCGCGCACACGGTTTTCTGCCAGGAGCATACGAGCTTCCGTGGATGCCATGCAGCGCGTAGCCGGGATGCGGAATCCTCTGATGGAGGCCAGTGCTGTGCGCAAGGGGTCGCGGCTGGCGTTTCGTCATGGTGGAGCACTGGTGGATCCGCTGTCGCAACAGTTGGCGTTTGATTTTGAGGTGCCATCGGGGCTGCGGGTGATGCGCTGTCAGGGAAGCAACTCGCCACAGAAGGCCGTCAATGTGCAGGAGATGTTCCTGCAGGCGGTGCGGATGGAAGAGGATCCGGCGACAGTTCCACGGGCAGTTGAGATATACGAGACGATCCTGTCAGTTGGGCCGCAACATGCGCCTACGCTGATTAATCTCGGAACGATCCACTACAACATGCGTCAGTACGAGAAGGCCGAGGAACTATACCGGCGTGCGACCAAGGCCGACCCGGAGTATGCGCTGGCCTTCTTCGACTTGGGCAATGTGCTGGATGAGCTTCAGCAGTTGAGTCAGGCGACGGAGGCCTATCAGAAGGCAGTGTCGCTCGTTCCCCAGTATGCGGATGCTCATTACAACCTTGCGCTGGCATATGAGCGGCAGGGGCAGCGGCGACGGGCGTTGCGCCACTGGTTGACGTACGTTCGGCTAGATCCGGTGGGACCGTGGGCGAACCACGCGAAAGACCAGGCTCGAAAAATACTGAAGACGGAAAAGCTTTCGATCGTGAGCCGGCGTGGGCGGCTGGTGAAGGCTGCTGGGTAGGCGGACTCTTCTGTTAGCTGTGGGTGAATCACTATTCAGTCGTTATTCTGCGATGCTAGACTCACCTTTTTCAAAGTGTATGAGGTGAGTGGATGGCAGAGCAGGGACGTTCAGCGCTGACGCGGCTGAGTGATGATGAGCAGTTGTTTCGCGACACAGTTCGACGGTTTGCGACGGAGCAGATTGGGCCTCTGGTGCGGGGGATGGACGAGGCCCAGCAGATGGATGCCGGGGTGATTCGGCAGCTGTTTGAGCTGGGGCTGATGGGGATTGAGGTCTCGGAGCAATATGGCGGGGCAGGTGGGACGTTCTTCGAGGCGATTCTTGGCGTGGAGGAGATCTCTGCGGTCGATCCTTCCGTCGGCGTGCTGGTCGATGTGCAGAATACGCTCTGCATCAATGCTCTGGTGCGGTGGGCAAATGAGGAGCAGAAGCAGAAGTATCTAACGCGACTGGCGACTGACACAATCGGGGCCTATGCGCTGAGCGAGGCGGTTTCGGGATCGGATGCGTTTGCATTGCAGACGCGTGCGGTGCGGCGAGGCGACGACTACGTGCTAAACGGCCAGAAGCTCTGGATCACGAACGCGAAGGAAGCAGGCGTCTTTATCGTCTTCGCAACCATCGATCCAGCAGCCGGCTACAAGGGGATCACTGCCTTCCTGGTGGAGAAGGGAGCGGCTGGTTTCTCTCTGGGCAAGAAGGAAGATAAGCTGGGGATTCGGGCATCAAGTACGTGCGAACTAGTCTTTCGCGACTGCGTTGTGCCGGCAGCGCAGGTGCTGGGCGAGCCGGGCAAGGGCTACAAGATAGCCATCGAAACCCTGAACGAAGGCCGCATCGGGATAGGAGCCCAGATGCTCGGTCTCGCGCAGGGTGCATGGGGACATGCGGTCAAGTGGGCCAAGGAGCGGAAGCAGTTCGGTAAGCCGATCGTCGAGTTCCAGGCGATGCAGTTCCAACTTGCCGAGATGGCGACCGAGATCGAGGCAGCCCGGCTGATGGTCTACAACGCGGCCCGGTTGAAGGACGCGAAGCTCGAATTCCTGAAGGAGGCGGCGATGTGCAAGTACTTCGCCTCGCAGGTCGCCGAGCGCGTAGCCAGCCTCGCGGTCGAGGTCTACGGTGGCTCGGGATTCGTAAAGGACTACCCAGTGGAGAAGCTCTACCGTGACGCAAAGATTGGAAAAATCTACGAAGGGACTTCGTTCATGCAACTGGCCACGATTGCAAAACTGACACTTTAGCGTGTCGCCGAGCAAGGACAGACTGCATTTACACTAGTGGTCAGGCCACTTATCTGATGACGAAGACTTCGAATGCACCCCCGAGAACACCTTTGCCCTTTCTGGGCCTGGCCTGTGCGGTCGGCGTGTCGACGATGTACTACAACCAGCCGTTGCTCGAGGAGATGGGACGCACCTATGGAGCGACGGCGGGACGCACAGGATTCGTAGCAGTGGCCACGCAGGTTGGCTATGCCATCGGCCTGCTCTGCTTCGTTCCGTTAGGCGACGTGCTCGAGCGGCGTGCCCTGATGATGCGGATGTACGGTGCGGTCGCCGTGGGTCTGCTGCTGGTAGCGATGGCCCCGACGCTCGGCTGGCTGATCGCCGGCAGCGTATTGATCGGAGTGCTGGCTTCGGTAACGCACATCGTCTTGCCCATCGCACCCGACCTGGTCAGTCACGAGGAGCGAGGCCGTGCGATCGGCATCGTTATGACTGGCCTACTGCTGGGAATTCTTCTGGCTCGCACGTTCGCCGGATGGGTAAGCCGCATCAACGGCTGGCGATGGGTCTTTGTTGTTGCAGCGGTGCTGAACGCAGCCTTCGTGCCGTTGCTCTGGCGCGTCATGCCAAAACTGCCGCCGAAACAGGAACTCCGCTACGCCGATGCGATGAAGTCGCTATGGACGTTGTTCCGGGCGCAGCCTCTACTGCGGGAATCATGCATTATCGGCGCGTTGGTCTTCGCCTCGTTCAGCTGTTTCTGGACGACGCTGGCGTTTTTGCTGGAGAGCCACTACCACCTTGGCGCAGGCGTAGCCGGAACCTTCGGGTTGGTGGGCGCGGCGGGTGCACTGGTCGCTCCAGTCGCCGGAAGGCTGGCCGACAAGCACGGCTCCCGCTGGGTCATCTCCGTGGGGATGGCGTTGCTGGCTTCATCCTACGTCCTGCTCTGGGGCGAGGAGCGGGCGCACATGGCCACAATGCTGCATGTCGTGTCGCTCGCGGTCGGCGTCATTATTCTGGACATGGGTGCACAGATGACCCAGGTGGCGAACCAGACCCGAATCTTCGGTCTCGCTCCCGAGGCAAGGAGCCGCATCAACACCGTCTACATGACGGTCTACTTTACCGGAGCCGCAGCAGGTTCGGCGCTGGCGACCGTTGCGTGGGTGCATTGGAACTGGAACGGTGTATGCGGTCTCGCAGTGGGGCTGATCGCTCTGGCAGCCATTCGTCATGCGACCGGTTGCCGCACTCCGGAGCAGGACCACTGCCATCCCACGATTGAAGATGAATTGATGGAAGCCTAAGACAACGCAGAGTGGTGGTGAGCGAGGCAGGGCTCGAACCTGCAACCGTCAGCTTAGAAGGCTGATGCTCTATCCAATTGAGCTACTCGCCCGCGTGTCGCACAGAAACGCTTTTATCCATTGTAACGGGCCGCTCCGAGAAGTCGAGATTTTACAATCGCTGAACCTGATCACGCATCGACAACGATATAGTCCACTAAAGGAGACAATCGGCAAATGGAAAGACTGAAGGGCAAGCGGGCACTCATTACTGGAGGCACGACAGGCATTGGCCTCGAGACGGCTCGGCAATTTCTCAGCGAAGGCGCACGCGTAGCGATTACCGGCAAGAATCCTGCGACTCTCGAAGCGGCGCGCAAAGAACTCGGAGCCGATGTGCTGGTCATCGAATCAGACGCAAGCGATGTAGCAGCCCAGAAGACACTCGCAGACGCAGTGGGAAAGGCCTTTGGAGGCCTCGACATCCTGGTTGCGAACGCAGGGATCGCAGAGCTGCGACCGGTAGAAAAGTGGGACGAGGCCGGATTCGACCGTTCCTTTGCCATCAATGTTAAGGGGCCATTCTTTCTGATCCAGGCGCTCCTTCCCCTCTTCGCCAATCAGGCTTCCATCGTGCTTACAACCTCGGTCAACGCGCACATCGGTATGCCAACCAGCTCCGTCTATGGAGCGACGAAAGCGGCACTCCTCTCGTTAAGCAGAACTCTGACCGGTGAATTGATCTCACGCGGCATCCGCGTCAATGCGGTAAGCCCGGGGCCGATCGAGACACCGCTCTACGGCAAACTCGGTCTGTCAGAGGCCGATCTCAAGAACGTGGCCGACTCGATCAAGAGCCAGGTCCCCGTCGGGCGTTTCGGAACTGCAACCGAAGTCGCCAAGGCGATCCTCTACTTTGCCTCCGACGAGTCCGCCTATGCAGTCGGCAGCGAGATCATGCTCGATGGCGGAATGGGAACTCTCTGATGCAACGATGAAAGGTGGACGCTCGACCCCACGAGTGTCTGCCCTTCAGGCAAGACCAAAAGCACGGCTGCGAAGAATCCCTGCAACGTCATTAAGCGCCGCAGCCCAGTGTTCCTCGGCGGTCTGTGAATCATGACCCAGCGCCTTAACGTACAGGCTGATTGCGAAGCCTTCGTGCGGAGCAGTAATGTCGATGAGCGCGGGGCGCAGCACACAGTCGAGCATCGCGTAAGGATGGTCAAGCGGCGCAGTCTGACGCGTGAGCCGGTGCAGCAACTGTTCATGCTGGTGGAACGAGGCGAAGGTCGAGCGCTCACGCCACAAAATATCGATATAGCTGGCGAACCCCTCAGGGGTGTCTTCAGGAATCTGGTCAAGCTCGAGACGAAGCCGCTCAAGCTCTTCCTCTTCTGTTGTAGTTTCCAACTGCCACGCATCGCACTTCGCCGTAAAGACGACAGACCGCGGCGCGTTCAGAGCGCGGAGAGCGTGCATCAGAGGAGGGTAAAGCTCGGCCTCAGGCAGGTGGTCGAGGTCGTAAGGATTCTCACGCAGATCGATGAAATGGCGGTCGGGATTGGCAGGATCGGACCAGGGGACGACCAGGACGGGATCGTCCGCGGCGCATTCAACGGACCACTCGCAGAGCATCTTTTTATCTTAGCCGGTGAAATTCAAGTGTTATGACCCGCGACAGAGGCAAATAATCTTGTCAAGCCCCCAGACGCGATATCTTATTCATTTGCAACGAGATAAGCACTGCATAATCATTTGACCCAATTCGCTAAAATAGTAATAGTCACCAGGAAAACGGAGACAAGTCTCCTGTCCTGAACCGGAAGTCCGTATCCGAAGTCCGGACTTATGTCATTTCTTTGGAATACTTTAGGACTTTAAGTACCTCCGGGGGAGGGGTCGTTTCAGGCGTGGGCCAGAAGGTACTGTAGCAGGGTGTGCTCAGCCCAATAGCCGTCATAGCCGGTGGCGAGGTCGGGTGTGGCGAGGTAGGCGCAGTGGCCTCCATGTTTGCTCTCGATGAAGGTGATGTGCGGGTTCGCGGCAATGAGCACACGGCTCTCCGGCATGATCCGAAGAAATGGGTCGTCCGCGGCGTTAAGAATAAGCGTGGGGACGGCAATGCGATCAAGAACGCGGGCGGCAGCGGCACGGTAATAGTAGTCATCGGCGCCGGTGAAGCCGGAGTAAAGCGCGGTAATGCGGTCGTCGAATTCGCGGATGGAGCGAAGGCCGACGGTCAGATTGGGATCGAACGCACGGGGAAAGAGCGCAGCCTTCCGGCGGAACCGACGGTTGAGCGCGCGGAGAAACTTGATCTCGTAGAGGCGATTGATCGGTGCGTGGAGCGCATCGGCGGAGGGACCAAGGTCAACGGCTGGAGACACGCCGATGACGGAGTGGAGTTCAGGTGGTGCATCGTGGCCCAGTTCGCCCGCCAGCTTGAGGACGAGGTTGCCGCCCATGGAGTAGCCGAGCAGGGACACGGATTGGAGGTCATACAGGTCGATGAAATAGCGCATGACAACAAAGACGTCACCCGAGAGACCGGAGTGGTAGAGAGTCGGGGTGAGCGCTTCAGTGCCGCCGCAGTTGCGCATATTCATGCGCACGATGTTGCAGCCGCGCTGCCACAGCTTATTGGAGTTGCCGATGACATACTGCGAGTTGGACGAGCCTTCGAGGCCATGCACGATGATCACAGTGGGACGGCTGGCACGCACGTCGGCAGGCTGCCAGTGGCAGTCGCAGCGGACCTGGCTGGAGATCTGAGTGTCGGTGGCGGGGGAGACCTCGACGAGGACCGACTCCGCCGGCGGCAGCAGATCGGTACGGGGAAGGAAGTTGCCGAGGATGGTCTGGAGATGGCCGTTCGTGAAGAAGCGACGCGGGATGAACTCCGCGGCGTGTGCAGCCACGGTCTCGAGTGCGGTGCCCATCAGGACTGACCTACCTTGCCTGCGACTCCAGCGAGAAAGGAGACGGCGTTCAGCGCTCCGCTGGGCTCATCCTCATGCTTGAAGTAGATATAGACGTCGCGGTCGCGCGCCAGAGCGGTGAATCGCTGGACAAAGGCGTCGAGTTCGTCTGGGGAATAGGCTCCAGTCCGGCGCAGTCGGAAGCTGGTGTGCGTGCTGGCGGTGTGGACTTCGGGCGTAGCAAGTTCGTCGCTCTCGGCAATGCAGAGCGCAGCATTGTGCGCGCGCAGGACGTCATAGATCTCTTCGTTGAACCACGATTCGTGGCGGAACTCGAACGCGATGGGCGCAGCACCCGCAGCCCGGAGAGCAGGAGCGGCGAGGAACGTAGAGAGTCGTGCAGCATCCGTCTTGAGATTAGGCGGCAGTTGAAAGAGCACGAGGCCGAGCTTACCAGCCTGGCGAATGGGCTCGAGCGTGGAAAGGAAGTAGGCCACATCATCCTCGCAGGCATTGAGCCGCTTGATGTGCGTGATGCGCTGCGGAGCCTTGAAGCTGAAGTGGAAAAACTCTGTCGTGGATGCAAGCCAGCCTTCAAGCATGGTCGCGGTAGGCAAGGCACGGAAGGTGTAATTGACCTCAACCGAGCTGAGCTGCGACGAGTAGAACTCGAGGAAGCGCTTCGCCGGAGTGCCTGCGGGGTAGAAATCGGGTTTCCAAGTGGGATAGGCCCAGCCCGAAGTTCCTGCAAAGATGCGCGAGGATGCGGCCGATGCTGCAACCGCAGAAGACGGGAGTGGGGATTGAGGTGCGCGGGGCACTGGTCTCCGCAAATGCTCGGTGGGGGATTTGGGGCGGCTAGTGGGGTTCGAACCCACGACATCCGCTGCCACAGAGCGGCGTTCTGCCACTGAACTATAGCCGCCGTACTGCTTTCAATTGTAGCATCACATAGAGGCGAGGGTCAGCTTTATCGTCGGAGGGGAGGAAGATCGGATGTACACGGCTACCAACCCCGAGATCATTTCGCCGCGGACGAAACGTGCCGGAAAGATGTTCGACGATGAGAACCTGGACATTCTGTCGCATATCCTCGACGACTTCATCAAGGTCCCGGGAACATCGATCCGGTTTGGGCTCGATGGAATCATGGGTGCCGTTCCAGGCATTGGCGACATTCTGGGCGGAATCGCCTCGTGCATCATCATCATCGCGGCCTGGATGCGCGGCGTCTCTTATGTAACGGTGACGAGGATGGTCGCCAACGTCGGCATAGAAGTAGTGGTCGGCTCAATCCCCATCCTGGGGGACATGTTCGATATCGCATGGCGAGCAAACCGCCGGAACTACGCACTTCTGACGGGCAGCCTCTACCAGCCACGCAAATACACGATTCAGAGCTGGCTGTTTCTCGCTGCGCTGTGCATCGTCCTTGCTGCGCTGGTCCTGCTGCCCGTATTGCTGGCTGCATGGCTCATGACGGCTGCGTTCCACGCACTGTTTGGCGCGGATATTCACATCCATTCATGGCTGTGATGGATAACACCCGCTGATGCGATAAACTAAAAGAAGTCGGGGCGTAGCGCAGTCTGGTAGCGCATCTGCTTTGGGAGCAGAGGGTCGGGGGTTCGAATCCCTCCGCCCCGACCATCCAAATCGAAAACTGAGCGCACTTTTTTGTCCAGGCCCGCTGGACATTGCGTCGACGCGTCTGCATAGCAATAGATCGAGGGATCTATTGAGGCATCTTGCCTAAGATGTTGGAATGATTGGTGGACCTGATCGGGATCGAACCGATGACCTCTTCCATGCCATGGAAGCGCGCTCCCAGCTGCGCCACAGGCCCACTCTTGGGGAAGGACTCTATCTATTCTGGATGAGTGGGCGTTTTTAGTCAATGTTGCCGGGAACTAAACGGCTATCTCCCGGTGTCTAAGGAATATAGAGTGAGCGAGCACTCTGCCGCCGGCGGCGTAGTTACTCTCGCGAGCGTTGAAGAATTTGCCACAGGTTTCACAAAAGTCGTAGTTTAAAGGAACCCGAAATGCAGGCGGGCATAGCAGTGGGAAATCTAGCGAGCGCGATTGGCATCCAGACAGAAGATGCTGCTCTAGTAGCTGACCTCAAGGCCGGCTCTGAGGAGGCATTTGCCATTCTCATCGCGCAGTACCATCAGCCGCTCTATTCGCTCATCGCTCGCAGTCTGAATGATCCGGCCGATGCTGCAGATATCACCCAGGAAGTCTTCATCAAAGTGTTCCGCAGCATTCGCGGCTTCCACGGTGAGTCGAGTCTGCGTACTTGGCTCTACCGCATCGCGCTGCACGAGGCTTCCAACCAGCGCCGCTGGTGGTCTCGCCATAAGAAGCAGGAAATTACCATCGACTCATCGGTCGAGAATGAAGATGATGGAAGCACCTTTTCACTCAGTGCTACCTTGGCTGACCATAACGATTCGCCCTACGATTGCGCTGCCCAGGCTGAAGTTCGCGCACGCGTGGAAGCGGCCCTTCGGCAGTTGCCGGAGGCTTTCCGCACAGTAGTTGTTCTCCGCGAGATTGAAGGCTTCGCGTACGAAGAGATCGCGGAGATCCTTAACGTCAATCTTGGCACTGTGAAGTCCCGGTTGACCCGAGGCCGGTCCGCACTACGCGCGTTACTGGTCGCTCAAAGCGTCAAAGAGGTAAATAATACTGCTTCTTCCGGGGCGGGGCTCACATCCAAACAGACACAAACGGTGACGCAATGAACTCCCCTAGCTGCGCCAAAATCCGGTCATCTTTCTCTGCATACCTCGACAGCGCCGTGAGTGGGCAGCAGATGCAGGCGATTGTCCAGCATCTGGATCACTGCGAGGCCTGCGCTGAGGAGTTCGCCGGTTTGCGGGCTATGCAACAGTCCCTCGCTACCCTTGGCCCGGTAAAGGCCCCGTCCGATCTTGGGATGAAGCTTCGTCTCGCCATCTCGCACGAGCAGGCCGCCCGCAAGGCAAGCTGGCTCGATAGCGTCGCGGTCAAATGGGACAACGCCGTTCGTCCGATGCTCGTTCAGGTCTCCGCAGGATTTGCCGGCTCCGTGGCGCTGATCGGCGGCATCATGCTTCTTCTGGGAATGGTGGCTGAGCCCCAGGCCGTGATGGCCAATGACGAACCGCTGGGAGCCATGACCGTACCTCACTATCTGTACTCGGCTACCAGTCCGAATGCGATTGTGACTGACCATGACACCGCGATCGTTGTCGAGGCCTATGTAAACGATGAGGGGCGGGTATACGACTACAACATCGTCTCTGGCCCGGAAGATCAGGCTGTGCAAAATCAGATCGTGGATCAGCTTCTGCTCAGCGTATTCGAACCCGCCCGCGTTTTCGGCTTGCCGGTGCGCGGCAGGGTGGTCCTTACCTTCTCGGGCATCTCCGTCCGGGGATAATGCAGGCGCGCGAAGGTTGCAACTGACCCTTCGCTCCCTTAAACTTCATGGGAGCGTCGAATCCTTATCGTGCCTTTCCTGACTAAATCGTCCCAGCCCCAATGCCTCCGAGCTTTCTGTCTGCGAATTGGCGCAGTTCTTTTGATTGCCAGCTTCGCCGTCGGCGCGAGAGCTCAGACGGATTCATCGTCGAGCAGCAGTAGTAGCGTTCCGGGTGGAACTGATTCTAAAGAGCTTCCCAAGACTCCACACCCTCGTGTGACGCAGCCGGAAGCAGGCGGGTCCGCTATCACGCTTGAAACAAGCGAGTCGCTGTTCGATCTTGCCGTGGCGCTTAACGTTTGTGGCTACGATGCCGATCTAACCGCATCGGCTCCTGTACGTCTTAAGATTCGCGAAGAGATCAACATGGCGTTGTCCGGTTCTGCTGAGGCTCGTGATAGCCGCGATGCGCTGTGCGGCTACGTCCGTCTGCATACCCTTGCCGACAGCGGCCTCAATCTCGCGCAGTACATCTCGCTATCCCTCTATCTCAATCCTCCGCCCGAGCTGACTCCATCGGTCGCCGAAACAGATCTGCCTCCCGATGCCACCCAGATCGTCAATATTCTTCCACTTCTGCGAACCTTCAGCGAGGATGTCCATCTTCACGCAATCTGGGTAGAGCATCGCCCGGATTACGAAGATCTCACGAGCCGGATTCACGATCCGTTGACGAAGATGATTCTGAACACGAACATCTACCTTCGTTTGCCGGTCAGCAGCTACGACGGGCGCAGATTTCTGGTCCTGCTGGAGCCAATGCTTGCACCCTCAGCGACGAATGCACGCATCTATGCCGCCGACTACATCGTGGTGGCTTCGCCAGCCGGGGAGCCGCTCGGCGCTGTCCACATGGATCAGATTCGTCACACCTATCTCCACTATCTCGTGGAGCCATTTGTGTACTCGCGCGCCTCGGCGATGGAGCGATTGCAGCCGTTGATGAAAGCCGTACAGGATGCGCCGCTCGACTTTACCTACAAGTCAGACATCGTTGCACTAATCACCGAGTGCCTTATCAAGGCGATCGAAGCACAAACGATGGACGTTGGGCTGACCAAACCCAAGCATCCCGATGCAGTGAAGCAGCGCGCCGATATCGAGCGCTATAACGCCGATATGGCGGAGTACGATCGCCAGGCTGAGCTTGTTCGCCGAAAGGCTGTTGACCTGGATGTGCGCCAGGGATGGGTACTGGCCGATTACTTCTATGGCAAGCTCGGACAGATGGAGAAAGAGTCCATCAGCCTGAAGGAAGACATCGGTGAGATGGTCTACGGCATGGATGTAGACCGCGAGCGGCATTCGGCGCAGCAGGTTGTCTTCCTGCCGGAAGGCACGCATGACTTTGTGCGTCGTGCGCCGCGGCAGCTTAGCGGCATGGATCTGGCGGAGAAGAAGCTGATTGGTGGAGACGTCGAGGGTGCTGGCGAGTTGGCAAAGGCCACGCTAGCCAGTCCTGACGGCGATCACGCGCGCGCCTACTATATGCAGGCTCGGATCGATCTAATGCAGCGGCAACCGGCTGCAGCTATCGACAACTTCGAGCAGACGCTGAAGACTTCGAAGGATCCTCGTACTCTTGCCTGGTCGCATATTTACCTTGGGAGACTGTACGACGTCGTTCCCGATCGCCAGAAGGCGGTGGCAGAGTATAGGGCAGCGCTTACGGTCCGCGATGGTCAGCCCGATACGAAGGCGGCTGCAGAAAAGGGGCTGAAGGAACCGTTTGCCGCGCCCGGGATGCAGCAAGCAGCTGAACCGGATGATGATGCGCCGATCGATCCCAGCGGTAAGGCTGAGAAAGATTCCTATCGTCCGCCTGCGCCGCCCAAATAACATCAATTCTTGGGCTGGCTGAACGATCAGTCCAGTAAAGTAAAGCGCAGAGGGCCCGATGACGACGCGCCGCAAGAAGACCGCACGATCCAAGCAGAGCGAGGAGATCCCGAGCTTATTCGAACACCGGTTCGAACGGCCAGAGCTGCTTACCTGGGCGTTGACGCATCGTTCGCTCGCCTATGAGTCGAAGCCAGAGACGCAGCCAAGTCCTGATGCCGATAATGAGCAACTGGAGTTCGTCGGCGATGCGGTACTAGGGCTTGCTGTAGCAGAGTCGTTGTTTCGGCGATTTCCGGGCTCACGCGAGGGAGAGCTGACGCGTCTGCGCGCTTCGCTGGTCAGTCGACGGCATCTGGGCAGCGTTGGAGCCCGAATCGGGCTTGGAGCTTGGTTGCGGCTCGGGCGAGGCGAGGAGCAGAGCGGCGGGCGCACCAAACCGGCGCTGCTGGCCAATGCTTTGGAAGCCGTGATTGCCGCGCTCTATCTCGATGGTGGTCTCGAGGCCGCGCGAGCGTTTATTGAGAAGCAGATCATCGAGCCAGCCCTGCCAGAACTGCAGTTGGCGATGCAGGCTGGCGATACGTTCAGCGGCGCGATAGGCGACCACAAGTCCGCGCTCCAGGAGCATTTGCAGGCTACTGGAGCAGGGCAGCCTCAGTATGTTTTGACCGCACAGAGCGGGCCTGACCACCAGAAGCGGTTTCGGGTGGAGGTGCGGGTTGCCGACAAAGAGGGCGGATCGAGAGCGTTGGCTGAGTCCGAGGGCTCGACGAAGAAGCAGGCCCAGCAGGAGGCGGCACGGATCGCGTTCGAGCGGCTGATCGAAGAGCAGCGATCGGGCGTGATCGCTCAGGAGGAGGCGTTGGCGAAGTGATCGAGCCTGCTGCATCCACGGAACTGGCGCAAGGCGAGCCTGCTTCGCAGGAAGTGGTCGAGGTCACGCTCTTAGAAGTGGATGTTGCGGTGGTTCAATCTCAGAGGCCTGAGGCTGGGGTGCTGCATGCGATTCAGTCGCTGATCTACCTGATTGTCATTGCCGTCTTCATCATTACTTTCTGCGTGCAGCCGTTTCGGATTCCTTCGGGATCGATGGAGCCGACGTTGTTGGTAGGCGATTTTTTGCTAGTCGATAAGCAGGGAATCGCGACCGGTGATGCTGGTTTGCTGCCTTCGACACGTATTCGGAGGGGTGAGATTATTGTGTTTCACTATCCTGTCGATCCTTCGATTCACCTGGTGAAGCGGGTGGTCGGGATGCCGGGCGATCATCTGAAGCTGCGGAATGGCAGGGTTTATATCAATGATGTGCTGCTGCCTGAGAGCTATGCGGTGTATCGGCCGAGTATGCCGGACGGATATCGCGACAACTTTCCGCGCCTGCAGAACGCGGATCCGAACATCGACTCGCGATGGTGGATCCGGATGCGCGGGCTGATCGACGATGGAGAACTGATCATTCCTGCCGACAACTACTTTGTGCTGGGCGACAACCGCAATAACAGCGAGGACAGCCGTTATTGGGGTTTCGTGCCACGTGAGGCGATTGTTGGGCAGCCCCTTCTGGTCTATTTTTCGGTGCGGTTGCCCGGGTTTGATGATTCTGACGTGCTGCCCTCGGAGGCAAAACAACGTACCGGGACGATTCTGGATGGCTTTAGCAACTTTGCCAGGTGGGACAGAGTATTCCGGGTGGTTCGGTAGGTTCCTCCGCAGATCGGTCCGTAAGTTTATTGTTTGCAAAACGATAGTGGAATCTATGCCGCTAAAGTATTCCAAACAAATTGGTTGCCACCAAAGTACTCATTCTAAAAGACCAAGATTTTCATTGTTCCCCGATTTTGAAGCGATTTAATTTTTTAAGATGAGAAAGCCCCGGTGGTGTGCCGGGGCTTTCTTTGATCTCTATAACTAGTATAGCGAGTTGAGCGGAATTATTCGGCAAACGCAATCTCCTTGATTGGTGCGGGAATTTGCTGTTTGTGGGCTTGACAGCTTTTTGGAAGGGGAGTCGCGAGGTTGGGTTCAGCAGGGTTTCCGATACACTGGCACAGGTAGATGTGGAGATGGGTTTGATGGATACGATGGAGCCGGCAGCGAAGGATGTCAACACTGAGGTAGAGCGGATGGAGACGCCGCTGGAATCGCTGGCTTCGATCTGCAGCGTGCTGGCCATCGGATTGTTTGTGATGACCTTTATCTTCCAGAACTTCGAGATTCCTTCGGCCTCGATGGTGAAGACGCTGCTGATCGGCGACCACGTACTGGTAGATCGGATTGCGCTGGCTCCTCCGACGAAGTGGGCTCCTTTTACTTTTTACCGGGATGTGCGCCGGGGCGACGTCATCGTGTTTCTGAAGCCGGGAGAGCCGGACCTGTTTCTGGTGAAGCGGGCGATTGGGCTTCCGGGAGACCGCATCCATCTGCGGAATGGGATTGTTTATCTGAACGGCGTTGCGCAGGATGAGCCGCAGGCAGGTAAGCCGATGGCCGATGGAAATCTGCAACATGAGTACAACCCTTACCGGGACGATTTTCCGAGCATTCCGCCGGAGGGAATGGATGTAACGGCGAGCTGGCAGTATGAGCTGCCCAGCCATATCGAGAATGGTGATCTGGTCGTGCCGCCGGGCAGAATCTTTGCGATGGGCGACAATCGTACGGAGAGCCTGGACAGCCGTTACTGGGGCTTTGTTCCACGCGAAAATATCGTAGGGCGGCCGATGTTTGTGTACTGGTCGTTTGAGACGCCTGCGGACCAGATCAACAAACAGAGCATCGGAGAGCGGATTGCATTCATGGGGCATATCCTGATCCACATCTTCGATCAGACACGTTGGAGCCGTACGCTTCATGTGATTCGGTAGAGAGGCCGGCGGCGGCGATGCGGATTCTGGCCGCGCCGAGACCTTGTTCGGGCAAGAGATGCGGGAAGTGATGCAGGACATTGATACAACCCAGGCGCAGGGTGAAGGCACGCGGCCACGGAGACGCTGGCTATCAGGGCGGTTGCTGTTTTTGTATGCCGTTGTGCTGGCGTTGTTGATGGTGGCGTTGCTGCCGCCGTTGATCAATGTGAATCGGTTCCAGAGGCGGATTGCGACCAGTATTGGCGGGAGTCTGGGGCGTCCGGTTCATCTGGACCGGGTGGAGCTGAGTTTGCTGCCGCTGCCGGGCTTTACGCTCGAAAATTTTGTGGTGAGCGAGGATCCGGCGTTTGGATCGGAACCCATTATCCGCGCCAATTCGGTGCGGGCCACGCTGCGGTTGAGTTCGCTGTGGCGGAAGCGGGTGGAGTTCTCGAAGATCAGCTTTACGGAGCCCAGCGTCAACCTGGTGCACCTGCCGAATGGAAAGTGGAACCTTGAGAGCATCCTAGCGCAGGCTTCGCGGATTGAGGCAGCTCCGACGGCACAGGTGAAGGCGGGGGCTACGCCGAGGTTTCCTTATATCGAGGCGACCGGGGCGCGGCTGAATCTGAAACAGGGGCTGGAGAAGACGCCGCTGTCGCTGACGGACGCGGAGTTTGCTTTGTGGTTGCCGAATCCTCAGGAGTGGAGGCTAAGGCTAGAGGGTAGGCCGAGCCGGACGGACTCGGATGTGACGGATACCGGTGTGGTGCGGGTGGAGGGAACGCTGGGACATGCAGCGTCGCTGAGTGAGGTGCCGGTCAATCTTGAAGGGGAGTGGCGAGGGGCTCCGCTGGGAGAGGCCAGCCGGTTCCTGATGGGGAGAGACGCTGGGCTGCGGGGCGACATGGTGCTTACGGCGAAGGTTCAGGGCACGGTCGGCAAGAGCGAGATCCAGGCCAGGCTGCGGCTGAACGATGCGCGGCGGGCGGACTTTGTTCCGGCGCGTCCTCTGGCGGTGGATATGGAGTGCCTGGGGACGGCAACCAGTATGTTTCATGCGTTCGAGACAGTCCGGTGCAGTTGGCCGCCAAACGGGACGAAGACGCTGGCGTTGGCAGGGGAGATTCCGGACGTGCGGAGGCTGAGCTCGGCTACGGTGCAGATCGGGACACCGGGGATTCCGGCGAGTACGCTGGTGGATTGGCTGCATGTGGCGAGCGACCGGGTTCCGGCGGATGTTGCGGTTACGGGAGTGCTGGCAGGAAGTGTGGCGTATAGGCCGGGCTCTGGGTGGGACGGGGAGATCGTGCTGAATGAAGCAGGGTTGACGCATGGAAAGGCTGAGGCGTTGGTGGTGGGGGATGTGGCGGTGCACTCGGTCGCGCCGCCGGTTGCGGTTGTGCGGGTGCATCATCGGGCGGTACAGGCTCAGGCGCCTGCTGGCGGGTTTGTGCTGGCTCCGACGTTGCTGGCGCTGGGTGGGAAGGATCCTGCCGTGCTGGAAGGACGGATCGATAGGACGGGCTACTCGCTGCACCTGACGGGGATGGCTACGACGGCGCGGCTGCTGGCGCTGGGGGATGCGGTTCCGCAGTTTGGGGATGGGCTGGCGGAGGCTTTGCCTACGAATCGGGCTGCGGGGCCTTTCCGGGTGGATATGGTGGCGAATCGGACCTGGGGTGGGGAGCAGGTTTGGGCGGATGCTTCGGCGGGGACGGGGCATCGGCGGCGGTAAGGTGTGCGCTTTTTTTCTGGGTGGTTTCTAGGGGGGATTTTGCGAAAAATGGGCGGAAGTTGATGGTTTTTGGTGGTTAGCTGGTGGAGAAATGTGTGGCTAGTGTGGTTTCCGGGTGGTGGGTTTTTCTGGGTTGGATTTTCGGCGTTGATAATCGGGTTGGGTGATTGGGTCTAGTGGGTGACTACCTTACGGGTGTGGGTTGTGGCGGTGGTTTCGGGGACGGTGCCGTCGTTTAGGACGATCTCATCGGGGTTGCCTTCGAAGACTATGCGGGTGGAGGCTGTGGAGTGGCCGGGGACTCGGACGCGCTCGGTTGTGGTGAGATCGCCGGAGCGGACGGTGACGGGAACGTCGGCGATGGCTTCGCCTTCGTTGCGGACTTCGATGGCAATGAGCCAGCTGGTGGCTTTGTTGCCCTGCGCGGGTAGCTCCCGGGGCGTTACGTTGGCGATGCTCAGGTCGGCGAGGCCACGGTCGTTGTAGACCCAGTCGTCGAAGAACCAGCGCAGGTCTTTCTTGGAGGTTTGTTCGAGGATGGTCTGGAAGTGGTGGGGATCTTGTTCGGCGGAGCCGCTGCGGCGGTAGAGCTGGAGGGCGTGCTTGAGGGCTTCGTCGCCGACGATGGAACGGAGCATCCATAGGACGGCTGCGGCTTTGTTGCGGTAATAGAGCTCGTCGGTGGCCTGGATGAGGGATTGGCCTTCGGGGGCGGGTGGCTGGGGGGTGCTGCTGCTGGTTTGGGCGTCGGTGGGGGGCGTGGTGGCGGGTTGGGAGCCAGCAGGTTCAGCCAGGGAGAGCGGGATTCGCTGCTGGTTGAGCTGATCGAGCGCGGCGTCGCGGCCCTGGGTGCGCTCGATCCAGAGGAGAGACATGAACTGGGGGACGCCCTCGTTGAGCCAGGCGTGCGAGGAGTGGAACCAGGCGTGGGTGAGGGAGTGGACGAGAGGCAGGGTGAGGGTGCTGGCGTTGGGGTGCTGCATATTGGTGACCAGGAAGGCGCCGTCTTCGAAGGGCTGGCCTTCGTGGTCGAGGATGGTGAGGGAGGTAAGGGGGGTGGGACCGAGCCAGTCGGCGAGGAGAGGCTGGATGGTGTCGGCGGCGGCGGCGAAGGCGGGAACGGCGTCGGGGTTGCCAGTGATGGTGGTGATGAGGTTGTTGGGGGCGGGGGTGGCGGTGCGGTCGGTGAGGAAGAGGCTGGGGATGCGGAAGCCGAGAGGCTGAGGGGCGAAGTCGGCGGTGGCGATACCGGGGGCGTTGGCTACGGGGGTGTCGGGGTTTTCGGTGATGGGGAGGAGAGGCTCGCGGCGGCCGTTGAAGAAAGCGTCTTTGGGGGCGTCGCCGACGTACTCGACGGTGAGGCGGAGGCGGAAGGTGGCGGGGGATTGCTGGAGCTTGGTGCGGCCTGCGGCCTGGAAGAGCTTGGCTCCGTCGCCGAGGAAGAGAGGGGCGGAGGCGGTGGGGTACCAGAGGACGTTGCCGAAGCCGCGAAGTGCGGTGGTGTCGGGGGTGATGGCGTCCCAGTCGGCGTGGGCGGCCTGGCTGGGCGGGGCGTCGATGACGTCGAGGCGGCGGGCGGAGAATTCAATGGGGCCGGAGTAGATGGCGGAGAGATCGAGGGTGTCGCCGGGGGCGAGGGGATGGGGGAGGGTGACGACGGCTTCGGTGGCCTGGCCGGTGTGGTCGGCGTCGGTGTTGATGGTCTGCGGGACGAACTTGAGGGGTTGAACGCCGGTGGGGGTGGTGAGGGCGAGGTTTTCCCACTGAAGGGTAGAGGAGAGCTGGAGGGCGAGGCGTTCGAGAGGGGCGGAACCGGAGTTGCGGACGGTGAAACGGGCGTGGACGGCCAGGTGGGAGCTGGCGGGGGTGATGTGCACGTCGAGGTCGTAGGCGGTGAAGGTGAGGGAGTTGCGCTCGGCGTCGGGGATTTTGATGGTCTCTTGCGACGGGGGCGCGGGCTTGGCTGCGGGTTGGGGCTGTTCGGTGTCCTGGTTGCGGTTGAAGAGGACCGTTCCTTGAGGCGGTGGTGCGGGCGCAGGTGTGGGCTGCTGGTCTTGCGGGGTCTGTGCGGATGCAGTTGCGGCGAGGAGGCAGAGAGCGAGGAGGGTTCGGGTCAAGTAGGGGAGCCTTAATTGTGTTGGACGAGTCTTGGGAGAAGAAAGGCATACCCCAGGGGCTAAAGCCCCTTTTTGCTGGGGCGTAGAGAGACCCAAGGCTAAAGCCGCATTGTCTATGGAGCACTTGCGGCGCGGCTGAAGCGGTGCCCTTAAGCGAGACAAGGGCAGTTCAAAATCCTCGCGAGTCGTGGGGTTATTTATAAGCATTCACGGCGATCTCTTGGTTCATCAGACGCTGCCGAGGCCTTTGCGTTTCTTTGGGTTGGGTGGGGCGATGGGTTCGGGGGGCTGGCGGCGTTGGCGCATGGCCTCGTACATGACGATGGCTCCGGCGACGGAGACGTTGAGGGAGGAAACTTGGCCGGCCATGGGGATGCGGAGGAGATGGTCGCAGGTCTTTTTGACGAGGTCGTGGAGGCCGGCTCCTTCGCGGCCGAGGACCAGGACGCAGTTGGTGCGGAAGTCGAAGTCCATGTAGTCGGGGGTGCCGCGCTCGTCGAGGCCGAGGACCCAGACGTTGTTCTGCTTGAGCTGCTCGAGGGAGCGGACGAGGTTGGTGACGCGGGCTACGCGGACGTGCTCGGAGGCTCCGGCGGAGGTCTTGGCGACGGTGCCGGTGATGGGGGCAGAGCGGCGCTCGGGGAGGATGACGCCGTCGACACCGGCTCCGTCGGCGGTGCGGAGGAGGGCGCCGAGGTTGTGTGGGTCTTCGACGCCGTCGAGGGCGAGGAAGAAGCTGTGCTGGCCGTCGGGTTTAGGGGCGAGGAGGTCTTCGATGGTGAGGAACTGGCGCTCGCGGACGACGGCGAGAACGCCTTGGTGGGCGTCGGTGCGGGCGAGGCGGGTGAGTTGGTCGCGGGGCTCGATGGAGACGCGGATTTTGGCAGCTCGGCAGAGCTCGATGAGGCGTTCGAGGCGTTCGTCACGGCGCTCGCGGGCTACGCTGACGTGATCGAGCTGGCGGGCACCGGAGCGGATGGCCTCCTCAACTGGGTGGAGGCCGTAGAGAACTTCCATGGTTCAAGTATTGCAGGATGGCGGCGATATTTCACCTAAACCAAGGTGTCCAGGGGTGTCCGATGTACGAAAAGGGAAATAAGTACCTTGCAGACTGGTATGACCGCAAGGGCAAACGTCGCCGCAAATCGTCCTCTACGTCGGAGGTGACGGGACTGAAAAAGGCTTCTTCTATTTATTTTTTATTTGCGTTTGAAGCGCGGGGAGCGCACCCGTGGCTTTATCGTCGTTTCTCGCGCATCCGTCGACCCCTTTCCCACCTGCTCCTCATTTGACGCTTTTCCGACCAAGACACCCTTTGACCCTGCCGATATGGAAGTCTTCTTTCCCGAACGCATCGTTACCATTGCTGCCTACCTCCGATCACTACCCAGCGCGCGAACCTTTGCTTTACTAAGTATATTGTTGCCGGAAAAGTGTAGGCCATGCACCGAAACCAGCCCCATAACTAGCGACGAAAATCGTAAAAAGGGAGGTGTCTGTTTATTTTTGGACACCTGATGAAACAAGGCTAATCAACGCCATCTGCAAGTTGTAGAGAACTTCCATGATTTCAGCTTACTTCCGGTAGGAATAGGGGGTGGGGAGTAGAGGCGGTGCAAACGCGAAGGCTCTATCGAATTTGTTGTGGACTGTGTGTGTTGGAGAAAGATTGATCAGACGCATGAAAAGACTCGCGTAGATGGGTGGCGGGTCGTAGAATTGGGCCAACCATAAAACAGCTGTTTAGAAGTGTGCGTTCTGGATGATTTAGGCTAGGCGCTCGGCTTTGCGGCTGCGATTTGGGAGTGGTTGTGTCGCAGATTATGGATGATTCCAGTCGAGACCGAGACTTTTCCATGCAAATGAGCGTCAATAAAGATATGTCCGGTATGGCCATTTCGCTGGCGGGTTCGCTTGCTCATCAAGAGAGCGAAAATGTGGTCATCGCGCAGGGGTTGAAGAGGCAGGATCCGGAGCTTCTTGACCATCTGATCGAGGTGTACCAGCACAGGCTGATGCGCTACCTGCTGTTTTTGACGGGTAAGCGCGAGGTGGCCGAGGACCTGTTCCAGGAGACATGGATGCGGGTACTGCTGCGAGGCGCGCAGTACAACGGCAAGGCTCGGTTCGATACGTGGTTGTACACGATTGCGCGAAATCTGGTGATCGATCTGTCGCGGAAGCGCACCATGGCCAGCCTGGATGAGATGAGCGAGGGTGGGGAGGACGACCGGCCGTTTGAGATTCCGACGACAGGGCCTTCTCCGCTGGAGCAGTTTCAGTCGCGCGAGAACAGCGCCGAGGTGGGTGAGGTGCTGCTGCGGCTGGAGCCGACATATCGCGAGGTTTTGGTGCTGCGGTTTTATGAAGAGCTGTCGCTGGAGGAGATTGCCGGGATGACGAAGGCACCTCTTTCGACGGTGAAGTCACGGTTGTATCGCGGTCTTGCTGCTTTGAAGCCTGAGATGGAGCAGATTCGCGCATCGCGTCCTGTGGGGGAGGCGGCTGTATGAATGATGCCCGCGACAAGAAGTTTTCGGAAGTAGATACGGGTCTGTTTATGCGAGGGGAGTTGCCGGGGATGGACTCGGCGGCGCGGTCGTCGATCGTGAACCGGACGCATCGGGTGGTTCGGGAGCGGGCGACGAAGATGGCGGCCCGGCGGAATCGCGCGCGCAGCTTGTGGGTGCCGATGGCGGTCTGCTCGGCGCTGGTGGTGATGATCTGCACGGCGGGGTGGAGCGTTCTGGACGAGTATGATGCCGCGCCGACGGGTGTGCCGGACTCGAGCGATCAGTTTCTGGTTCTTGCACTTTGGTTTTTCCCGGTTTCAATGGCGCTGCTGGCGATGGTATGGTTCCGTCGTACTCGTAATCGCTCCGGTAGAGAGGCTATGTAATGACGATCACGTGGAAGCCGAAGACAAACCGATCGGAGGAGGCACAGGCAGGTGGAGAAGACCGCCTGAGCATGATCCCTGCGTGGTCGGTGGTCTTGGCGATCGCAGTGTTTGCTGGGGTGCAATACCTGTTCCACGGGGTGATGCCGCACCACAAGCATGAGATGCTGCCGATGCGACTGCTGATGGGCTACGCGTGGGGGACAGCATTTGCCAGCTACGTTCTGCTGGTGGGGTATGTAAGCAGGGATGTGAAGCGGCGCAATATGCCGGCCGGGCTATGGATGCTGATTGTGGGGCTGATGCCGGGCGGGATTGGTGCGGTGGTGTATTTCCTGCTGCGACAGCCGGTTCTGACTCCGTGCCCGCATTGCAGCACAGAGCTTACGGCGAATGTGCACTTCTGTCCGCAGTGCCAGTTTCAGCTGGCTCCGGTGTGCGGACGGTGCTTCCGCGGAGTGCAGATCACGGATGTGTATTGCGTCCAGTGCGGCCATGATCTGGCCGAGGACCACACGCCGGCGAGGCTGCGCGCGTATAGTGACTAGTTGTAGCGATGTCACTGACAGCACTCATCATCGACGACGAACCGCTGGCCCGGCAGGAGTTACAGTATCTGCTGGAGCGCGTGGGTGGGGTTGAGGTCCTGGCGCAGGGGACCAATGGAATTGAAGCGGTGGAGCTGATTCGCACGCATAAACCTGATGTGGTGTTTCTGGATGTGCAGATGCCGGGGCTGGACGGGTTCGCCGTACTGAAGAAGCTGCTGGATCGCAAGGTGCCGATGCCGCAGGTGGTGTTTGCGACGGCGTTCAACCAGTATGCGGTGCGGGCGTTCGAGGTGAACGCGATCGACTATCTGCTGAAGCCGTTTGACCGCAAGCGGGTGATGCAGACGATCGAGAAGGCGCAGGCTCGGGTGGTGGGGCCGGGAGAGCCAGCTAGTCCGAGTCTCGAGACGGGCGCGAAGCTCGACGCCCTGCTGAAGCTGGTGGAGGAGCAGTCGCATGCGCAGGCTCCCAAACCGAATACGGGCAAGGTGGTGGTGCGGGCGCAGAGCCGGTTGCTGCTGGTGGATCAGAAGGAGATTTGTTTTGCGTCGATCGAGGGCGGGACGATCAGCGTGGTGACTTCGACGGTGGAGGGGCACTCGAACTGCCGGACGCTAGAGGAGTTGATGGACCAGCTCGATCCGGAGGCGTTCTGGCGGGCGCACCGGTCGTTTGTGGTGAACATTCAGCACATTCGCGAGGTGGTGCCGTGGTTCAAGTCGAGCTACCAACTGCGGATGGATGACCCGAAGAAGACAGAGATTCCGGTGAGCCGGGCCCAGACGAAACGGCTGAGAGAGCTGTTCAACCTGTAGGCCGGAGGCGAGCTTGAGCGGCGCAGCGACCTGATGTGGCTCAGATCGCTGCGCTGCCTGCTTAGTTGTAAAGTTTTCCGCGTACCTTGGCGATCTCGCGAAGGTTCGCAAGTTTTGTGTTGTTTTTCTTCATCAACGCTGCGTTGAGTTTGCGCTTGTACGGTCTGAAAGAGTCCTTGCTTGCTTTCTTTCGCATCTGGTTGTCGACCCATACGCGCAGGCTCATACCCGATGCTGATCCGAGGGTGACGATCTTTGGCGGGCCGGGATCGACGTAGAGGAGTTGCTGAAGTTGATTGGTCGCGGGGTTGACCCATGAGATGTAGCCGCCGGGCAGGATCTGCCTTGGCTTCAGGATGGCTCCCGTAAAGCTGTAGCGGGTGCCCGTGGTTACGACGGGATCGTAGAAGTGGGGTGTGATGAAGTCCGAGACAGCGATGCCCGCGATGGGATAGGTGTACTGATCGGCTTCGCAAGGGTCGCAGCCCTCGACGAGATAGCCGAACTGGGCGGTGCCATCCACGATTTTTCCGCCGGTAATGGTGATGGAGGTGGAGGTCTGCAGACGGTTTCCGTAGGGGTCGATCAGCATTTCGATCGTCTCGTGGCTGGCATCGACAGTCCACTCGTTGCTTGAGGGGCTAGCGATGACCTTGGCGTATGGCTGGTTGTGCTGGTCCATGTGGAAGCCACCCTCACCCGGCGGAAGCGACTTGACCAGGAAGACGGGCCATACCCCGGCAGGGATGCTGGTTGGGTCGGGAAGGTATCGGACGGTGGCCTGCACGTTCCAGAATTGCGTGAGGTCGCGAGTGACCTGAATGTTGAGAGCAGCCGCAGCTGCCTGCAAGAGGTCAGGGCTTATTTTGCCTGTTTTGTCGGCGAGGCCGACTTGGATGAGTGACATGATTTCAGCTCCTTCTTGTCGAAGATGATGACGTTGCACCTATCTTTGTGAAGGGCCCGTGAACTGTGATGTTGTAACCCAGGGAAGGGAGCCAGTCTATATGAAAAGTAGCGATGGTGGATGGGTTAATGAAGATCGGCGCGGCACCGCATATAGTGCGGAGATGTTTTGAATCGATGGGGCCGCTTTTGGATGGGATGGTTAGGCGCGGCCTTCGCGTTTTTGCGCCAAAACGAGACCTCTGGGTGTGGGGAGAAAGATCGCTGAGACGAGGCCTTCGGATTCGAGCTTAAAGGCGGCGTCGCGGACGATCTGGAGGTGGGAGCTGGCGTCGTGCATGAGTATGAGGCCGGTCGGGCGGATCTGGGGGAGGAAGCGCTTGACCTCGGCTTCGCGGATGGGCATGTCGGAGTCGGAGAAGAAGATGTCGATGGTGCCTTCGATGTGCATCTCGAGGGAGGACTCGTTGCGGAGCTCGATCCAGTCGGAGAGGCCGGAGGCGGCGATCTTTTCTGCGGCCTTGGCGAAGACGATGGGGTCGTACTCGCAGGAGATGATTTTGCCGAAGCCGTTGGCTCGGAGGCCTTCGGCGATCCAGAGGGTAGAGACGCCGAGGAAGGAGCCAGTTTCAACGACGAGGGTGGGCTTGAGGGTGGTGATGAGGGTGCGGAGGAACTCGAGGACCTCGGCTTCGGCGGTCATGGAGTCGTACATGTGCCAGCGCTCGGGGTGGGGGCACTCGGGGGTGGGGCGGTGATACTCGGGCAGGAGTGCTCCGGCGGCGCGCTCGGCCTGGAGCATGACTTTGTGTTCCTGCTTGATCTTCTTTTTGAATAGGCCCATGAGGGAAGTTTACAGGGATGTGGCGGAGGATGAGGCTAGAACATAGCGGCGATGCCGAGGACCTTGTTGATGGAATCGACTACAGTTGCGGCGGTGGTGATGTTCTTGGTGATGTTGGCGATGTCGGACTGGATCTTCTGAAGTGTCGCGCAGGTCTGCTTGATCTTGGGTTCTGCGGCAAGGAAGAGCGCGGTGTTAGCGTCGAGTTGGGCTTCGTCGAGGTCGGTAATGATGTCGTAGATGGATTCGCGCGCACCCTGGACGAGGTCTTTGGAGTTGATATCGGAGGCCTCCCAGTAGGCTCGGCCGAGGGAGTCGTAGAGGGCTTGGTAGTCGTCGATTGTCTGGGGTTTTTTGAGGATGGGTGGGGCGTCGGCCATGGTTCCTCCGGGTTAGGTGGTGGGTAGGGAGAAGTAGAAACGGGCGAGGCGCTCGGCGGCTGCGTGGAGATCGGCGATGCGCTGCTGGAGCGAGTCGGCGTTACTATTTTGCGCGGCGGTGGCAAGGGCGTTATGGGTAAGGGCTAGTTGCGTGAGGCAGCTTTGGAGATAGGCGAGCATGTCATCGGTGGACTGCTTGCTGGCGAGGATGCCGGGAAGCTTTTCGATCTCGGCGCGGCGCTCGGTGGGGGAGAGAGCGGAGCCTGATTTGCGGATGAATGTGTCCTGCTGGGTGAGGAGCTGCTCGTAGTCGTTGGCGGACTGGCGGCGAATGACGGCGATGTCGTTATTGAGCAGCACCGTGATTGCTGCGATCTGGGGATCCATGTCGCGGATGACTTTGGGTACGTTGGATTTTATTTTTCGGGAGACCAGATAGTCGCCGAGGGCTTTGAAGGCGGTGCTGGCGGCGTTGGCTTCCTCGGGTGTGATGAAGCCAGATGTTACACCGGTGGTTGGGTCGGTTGTCTGCCCCATGGCCTGGAGATTAGTGCCGACGGAGGTGGCTGCGGCATTGAGTTGAGGGGAGTCGACGCCGTTGGTGACGTCGGCGAGGGACTGGGCGTAGGCTTTGAGGCCGTCGAGAACGTCGGAGCGGGCCTGGAGGCCCTGGGCGTTGATGAGGGGCTTGAGGGTGTGCGGGTCCCAGGGTTTGTCGCTGTCGTATTTGGCTACGGCGGCGGCGGCTTGCTCCTGGTCGTGGAGGCGGACGGCGGTCCGGTAGGCGTTTTCGGAGTTGTCAACGACGAGGCTGGTGGCTCCGGAGAAGTCTGCGGTGTGGCGAGCGAGCGGAGTTGAGGTGGCCGCACAGCCGACGACTAAGAGGAGCGGGAACAGGGCAAGAGGATTGAAGCCGAAGGAGAGCCTGCGTCCAGCAGCTTGAGTCCTGGAAGTTGATTTCGGCTTGTAGCACATACCCTGCTAGGAAAGGCCTGGTGCTTTGATTTGTCAAGCTTGTCGGATCGATAACGGCGCGGTTTATGCGGGTAGCGGCTGGAGATTGAGGGTGTCGAGGACGGTGGGGAAGGATTTTGCTGCTGCGTGCCGAGCGGATGGGCTGCCACAGTGGAGGGCGACGGGGGAGTGGCTCTGCTGATCGAGCCAGAGGGAGCCGGAGTCGCCGGGTTGGGTGAGGATGTAGTCGGCGGGGTAGGTGGGGTCGGTCTGGATGAGGACGTCGGGGTCGTTGACGGAGAGGATGATGCCCTCGGTGACTCCGCTGGCAGCGCCGGACTTGATGACTCGCATTCCGGCGACGGGTTGTGTGGGTGGAGAGGTGGGGCCGATGCCTAGCTGGTAGTTCAGGCCGGTGAGGCCGGGGAGGAGTTGGGCGGCGGCACAGTCCAGTTGGGGGTTGGCGCGGGTGGCACTGGTGATGGCGATCTTGTACTCGGGTGCGATGGCGGCGGGTTGGTAGATGGGCTCGTCGACGGTGTAGTGCAGGAGGGCGGAGTTACAGAGGACGTGGTACGCGCTGACGATCCAGAGGCCTCCCGCGGCGTCGGTGGCGATGTAGCCGAGGGTTCCGGGCTCGTTGACACGGGCGTTGAGAATGCTGGTGCCCGAGATGATGGGCCGGAAGTTGAGGTCAGGGTTGCTCATCTGTTGCTATTGCCACATGGCTGAGGCGTGGGATTCGAGGTCGAGGCGCTGCTGGGGTGTGAGGTTGGGCATGAAGTTGATGCCGGTGTGCTGCTCGATCCACTGGACGGACTGGATGTATTTCTCAAGGTGATAGGGGCTTTTGTATGTGGTGGTGTTGGGCATGACGAAGGCTATGGACTTCCAGGTTGAGCCGTCTTTGACGATGATGATTTTGTAGAAGTGGGTGGGTACGGCGACGGCGTCTTTACCGATGGTCCAGAACTTGACGGTGCCGTCGGCGGTTTGGGGGCTGTCTTCCTTGGGGTCGTAGAAGATGGGACCGGTGATCTCGTAGGCTTCGGAGTATTGCTTGACCCAGGTGCGAGTGAGGGTTTCGAGGGACTTCCAGGCGTCGCGGTTGAGGTTGGGAAGCTGCGGGGCGATGTTGGAGAGGTAGAAGGTTTCGTCTTGAAGCTGCTGGTTCTGGCTCTGGTTGCCGGCGGGGGCCTGGTGGCCCTGGTCGTAGCCGGAGGATTTGTAGTCGGCTGGGGCGGAGTGAGGGCCCTTGAGGTCGGGGTCGACCTTGAACTGGTTGGAGCGCTCAGCGTTGCCTACGAGCTGGGGTGGGGCGACGTGCTCACAGACCCAGTAAGGAATTTTGTCGAGGGAGCTGAATTCGAGGACGTAGCCCTGGCGGAAGACGAACTCGGTGGGGCCGAGCTGATCGGAGGTCTTTTGGGGCATGCCCTTGAAGCAGAGTTCGTCGGCTAGTTTTTGTTGTTCGGCGGTGAAGCCGGCTTCGCGGGCGATGTACGTCGAGCCGATGGCGGGCCGGGCATGCGGTTGCTGGTGGACTGAGGCGCAGCCCGTTAGAAGGATGAGGAGAGCTGAGGTCCACGGCAGAGATCGGGTCTGCATGCGAGTACCTTTCGGTGAGTATCGCTCTCTTATAGCCGGAGTTGGAGTGGTGTCCAAGCTATTTCTTCGATCACGACCTCGCCTGGTATCTGTTTTGTTTCAAAGTATTGATTGCAAGTACTTTAGGCTCGGACTTGTTCGCTAAATTATTGCATTCAGACACTTTCGCGGCAAAGTGTTCATTATGAGCGACATAGAGTGATCGATCTTTAGCTGTCTCTATTAAGTATAGAAGGTCTCGTGAAATTAAATGGCAGGTGGATGTTATTGATTTGCAAGGGTATAGGTTGGTCAGGGGCTTGACAGGTTTCTGGAGTGGACAGATTTTGGCGCTGGGGCAGGTTGTGAAGGAAGGTACGCCGCAGCAGGGCGGGGGTTGGGTTGTTGGGAGGGTTTCACCTATTCTAGAAGTGATGCCCCGTACGTTGGTGGCGAGTCCAGCGAAGGAGATTCGGGAATGGCAGAGACAGTAAAGAAGGCGAAGGCGCCGGCGAAACCACGGAAGACAACAGCTTCGGCCAAGGCCAAAACCAAGGCCGCAGTAGAAGAAGTGAAGGCGGTGACTCCGTCTCACACGGAGATTGCTCAGCTTGCCCATAATTTCTGGGCCGAACGTGGCTGGCAGGATGGGTACGCGGAGCAGGATTGGCTGCGGGCGGAGCAGGAGTTGATGGGACGAGCTTCGTAAGCCTTTCTACGGTTTTCAAACAGGAGTTGATTTTCAGACGTAGAGTGCCCCCTTGCTGGATAGAGGGGGCGCTTCTGTTTTGCGAGGTGGGATTTGGGTGGGAGGGGTGTTTCTCTGCTACTCTTCGCAAAAGGGTGGGGATTTGGGGGCTTCGGCGATCAAGTGAAACGGATTTTGATCAGGGTAGTGGTAGGGCTGGCTTTGGCGTTGGCGGTGGTGTATCTGGGAGACCTGTTGGTCTGGCGGGTGCGAGTGGGGATGGGCGGCGGCATGGGGAAGACCCAGGTGAGCCGGTTTGTGGTCGCTCCGCTGAAGGGAAATAAGGAGGAGTACTACTTCGACGGGACGACCATGGTGGATTGCAGCCGGTCGCTGTTTCCGCAGGCGGGGAGTGGGGCTTGCTGGTGGCTGGAGCGGCATCATGTGGTTTATGAGCGGTGACGGGGTCGGCCTAGAGGCAAAGGCAACAGCAGATCCCCTTCAGGGATGACAAACAAAAAGGCAACGGCAACTGCAAAGGCAACAGCAGATCCCCTTTGGGGATGACAAACAAAAAGGCAACGGCTTAGGGCTGGATGCCTGAGTGTGGCTTAGGGGCTGGGTGGGGAACAGGGAGCTAGGTGGAGGCCTTTTCGGTTGGGAGGGGGGATGGGTACGCGGTGGGGGTTGTGGACAGGACTCGCCAGAGGATGGCGCCTAGCAGGGGAAGGACGGCGACGATCACGAAGGCCGAAGGTCCGCCCACTCCCAGGTTGAGGAGTCGGGTGATGGTTGGAGAGGTTATGGCGGTGATCAGAGCCCAGGCGAAGGTGCAGACTCCAGCGAAGAAGGCGGTGTGTCGTCTGGGAAGCGTGGCTATGCCGTCGGAGAGGGCCATGATGATGAATCCGGCGCCGAGGAACATCTGGCAGGCGAGGAGGGGTATGGCCATGTCCAGTTTGTAACTTCTGAGAGCTGCCATCTGTAAGGGGACGAGAAGGAGTCCGGCGATCGAGAGGATGAAGAAGATGAGGCCGGGACGAGTGCCGCGTGGTTGGAGGTGGTCGGCTAATTTGCCGAAGAAGAGATAGCCGGCGATCAGGCCTGCTGATGTGAGCCAGAATATGAAGCTGCGGCTCTCGATGCGTATCGATGCGATTCGCGCGGAGTAGGAGAAGACGAAGGCGACGGGAATTGCTCCGAAGCCGTAGACAGCGACGTTAGCGAAGAAATTGCGCGCCCAGCGGGATTCTTCGGTGGCTTGGGGTGGGGATGAGCCGGACTGGGAGATGGTGGCTCGCAACATGAGCCAGGGGATGATCCAGACGATGCTCAGCAGGGCTGCGAAGGTGCAGGCGTAATGCCAGGAGAAGCGTACGGCGATCGGTACGAAGAGGGGAGCAGCGAACACAGTTGCAAGCGGACCTCCCGTATAGGCGATGCCGAGGCCGACGGCGCGACGGGTGGCGGGAAGGGTGTCGACGACGGCCTTGAAGACAGCGGGGACGGTTGCGGCGATGCCGAAGCCAAGGATGCTGTGAGCGAGAATGAGTACGGTAGGGCTTTGCGACAGTCCATGGCCCGCTAAGGCGAGCGACCAGATGACGATGGCGCTGAGTGTAGGGAGCCAGAGGCCAGCGCGATCCATCCATAGTCCCCAGAAGGGACTGGCGAGCATATAGAGGATGCTGAAGCCGAGGAGTGCGAGGCCTTGTTGTTCGGAGGTCAAATCGTAAACAAGAAATCCTGAATAGAGGAGGCTGAAGAGGGTTCGGCTTGAGTAGCTGAGGAATGTCAGCAGAAGCATTGCGACGCAAGGCGCCCATTGTTGGAAGGCTGAGGTGGATGGAAGGGTGATCTCCTGCGGTGGGGGCGAGGGAGTTGTAACGGAGATGTTTGTTGGGGTGGGCTTGGCTTCGATATGGACGGGAGGTGCTTGAGGTGGGAGTGGGTCAGGGGTGATTTTGTAGCTTGGGGTTGTGAACGATGGTGCGGGGGATTGCTCTGGTTTTGGTTTTTTGATGGCCTTCGGCTTGGGTTCGGGCTTTGCTTCGGGCTTTGCTTCGGGCTTCGGTTTGGTGGCTGGTTCTTCGTGGATTGGTTTGGGTGCTTCGGGTTGGAGATGTGGGGGCTCGATGATCGGTTGTGGAGGGGTTTGCTGACGAGGCTGCTCGACGTTTGGGTTGACGGCCAGGTTGCTGAGGAGGATGCGAAGGCCTCGGGCGTAGTCGGTCCGGAAGTCGACGTGTTGATAGGGGCGGAGGCGAAAGGGGATTTTGCATTCGCGATAGAGCACAGGGATGACGGTCTTGTGCTCCTCGAGGGCGAAGGAGATTTCGTCGTCGACGTTGGTGGAGTCGACGGATGAAGGAGAGAGGATCACGAGTATGCGCGGAGAGGCGGTTAAGGCATCCTGCACGGAGCGGGCCCAGCGTTCGCCGGGTTTGATGTCGAGTTGATCCAGCCACACGGTAGCTCCGGCGGACTTCAGGTCTTCGGCGAGCCGAAGCGCGAAGTCGGAATCGTCACGGGAGTAACTGACGAAGGTTGCCTGTGGCTCTGCCGCCAAGGGTTGTCTCCTTATGCAGGAAGTTCATAGTAGCTGATCCGGGTGGAATTCTCTTCCTATAGAGATTGCTATAGGAGCGGAAATATCCGACGTATGAATGGCTGCTCTTGAAGAATCTGGAGAGTGAAACGGCTTAAGAGAACAACTTTTTGCGGGAAGCGGGTCATCAAAATTGTTGATGTCAGGAGTGATAGATCTATGAAGAAACTTTTTGGACTGTTAGCTGTAGTGCTTCTTCTTTCTTTCCCAGCGTTAGCGCAGCATCCTGGCGGCGGTGGTCATCCGGGGGGCGGCGGGCATCCTGCTCCGGCGAATGGGCCTGCTGCGTATCACGGGACGCCGCATGTTGAACCGAACCGTAACTTCAGCGATGCGCCGGGACATCCGAATGTTCCTCATGTTCACCCGAACGGGGAGTGGATGGGACATGATGGCGGACCGAATGATGTGCACTATCATCTCGACCATCCGTGGGAGCATGGGCACTTTGTGGGTGGGTTTGGGCCTAGCCATGTTTGGCGTCTGTCTGGGGGCGGGCCGTCGCGATTCTGGTTTGGCGGATATTACTTTGGCGTGGCTCCGTATGATCTGGCATACGTCAATGGCTGGAACTGGTACGGGGATGAGATTGTGATCTACGAGGATCCGGATCATCCGGGTTGGTATCTGGCCTATAACACTCGCCTGGGCACCTATGTGCACGTGCAGTATTTCGGAGCATAACGGCCGATTCTGGTTGGGCTTCCTCTTCGCGACGATACTGCTGTCGCGAAGAGGAAGCCCCTGATGATTTTGCTGCGATGATGCGTTCGATGCGGCCGCTGTCAGCAGCCGGTGAAGGAGACGAATGCTCCGAGCTGCGACGGCAGGGTTGGGTTAAAGGGTTCGAATGGGTAGGTCTTTGATGTGTCGAAGCCTGCGGTTGTGGCCGCGTTGAAGTCGACAAAGGGCAGGAGCGCGTTGACGGCCTGATCGATTGAGGTCCAGCAGAGGGTTCTTTCGTAGCCGTTGTTGTTGGGCGGGTCTACGCTTTCGGCGACTCCGCTGATGCCGGTGATGGTTTCGATGGGGCCTCCGAATTTTTTGGTGACGTCGGGGCCGACGACACGGGCCAGGGTGCGGTGGTCGCTCTCGATGCCCATGATGCGGGCTGCCGTGACTCGCAGGTTGCGCGTGCTGAAGTTGCGCACGCCGACCAGATAGGCTGCGATGAAGGCGTCTTCGAGGGTGACCAGGATGTTGAGAGTGGTCTGTGCGTCGGCGAACATGTTGGGGGGATAGAAGAAGGAGGTGAAGGGTGTGGGCTGGTCGGTTACGGATTGCTCGAGGAGGTAGTGGGACATCTCTTCCTGCAAGGCGGCGGCCAGATATCCCTGGTCGTCCGATGGAATCTTTTTGAAGAAGGGCGCGGTGTTGATGATGTTGCTGTAGGTGGTGACGGCGAGGGCTTCGGCGATCTCGGCTGCGACGAGGATGTCGCGGTCGCCCTTCTTTAGATGGTCCTTCTCGGCCTTCATCGTGTCGGCTTCTTCTTCCTGCTGGGCCGAGGCTGTGGTGATTAGTCCTCCGAATGCGGTGAGGCTGGTGGCTCCGGCGAGCGTGGCGCTCTTGAGGAAGGATCGTCTGGAGAATGCTGCGTGGTTTTGCTCGTTTGGTGCGTACATATTGCGTCTCTCCTGTGTGAATTTCAGGAAAGTCATCCGTTGTCGTAAGTGGAAGTGGCCCGTGGCTACTTTCCTGGCTGGATGAGGTACGAGTCGAGATTTGGGAGTGGATTGGGCGTAGCAGAAAAATTACAAATGCAGACTGATCGCGCTTTTTACGGCGTGAACGCCTGCATTTGTTTGCGGGTTATTCCTGGACTACGGCTTTGACGAGGTTGCGGGGATTGTCTACGTCGATGTTTCGGCCTATTGCCATGAAGTAGGCGAGGAGTTGCAGGGGGACGACTTCGTAGAGGGGGGAGATGTACTCGGCGCACTGCGGAACGTGGATGGTGTGGCGGCTGAGTTTGGCGATTTCGGTGTCGCCTTCGCTGACGATGGAGATGATCTCGGCTCCCTGCTTGTTCATGTCGCGGACGAGGTTGACGGTTTTCTCGTAGCGGAGGATGGAGTCGGGGGCGTGGGGGTCGCGGGTAGCGAGGACGACGAGCGGAGTGTTGCGGTCGACGAGGGCGTTGGGGCCGTGCTTGAGCTCGCCGGTGGGGTAGCCTTCGGCTTGAATGTAGGCGGACTCTTTGAGCTTGAGGGCTCCTTCGCGGGCGATGGGGTAGTGGACGCCGCGGCCGAGGAAGAGGAAGGACTCGGCGGAGTGGAGGGAGTTGGAGAGCTCGGCGACCTGGGTCTCCCAGCGGGGGAGTGCGGCTTCCATGGCGGCGGGGACGGCGTAGAGCTCGTGGAGGTAGGACTCAACGACGGCGCGGGTCATGCGGCCACGGACCCGTGCGGCGTAGAGAGAGAGCAGCGAGATGACTACGAGCTGGGTGGTGAAGCTTTTGGTGGCGGGGACGGCTCGCTCGATGCCGGCGAGGGTGGGGAGAGAGCAGCCGGCGAGCTTCGCCATGGTGGAGTTGGGCTTGTTGGTGATGGCGATGGTGGAGCTGCCGCGTGCGGTGGCCTCGCGGAGGGCTTCGGAGGTGTCGGCGGTTTCGCCGGATTGGGAGATGACGAGGAAGCAAGGGTTCTTGAGGGTTTGGGTGGAGCGGTAGATGTACTCGCTGGCGTATTCGACGTCGACGGCGATGCCTGCAAGATCTTCGAAGAGGATTTCGCCGACCAGGCCGGCGTGGCGGCTGGAGCCGCTGGCGGAGATGAGGAGACTCTCGCGGCCTACGAGGGCTTGGCGGGCGGCGACGAAGGTTTCTTCGCGGAGGCTGTTGCCGTCGGCGTAGGCGGCGAGAGTCTCGGTGATGGCTTGCGGCTGCTCGAAGATCTCGCGGAGCATGGCGTGGGGGAAGATCTTGTCCTTGGGAAGCATTGCTTGGTTTTACCTCATGGATCAGTCTAATGATAAGTTTGGACGCCAAAAAGAATGGTGCGGGAAAAATCCCGCACCATGGCTAACACTTTGCGCTTTCGTTAGTGGTTCGAAGGGGTTGTGGTGAGGCCGGGATTTTTGCCCATGCTGAGGAGATTCGCCATGATGCGGTAGGAGCCGGGGACGCCGTCGGGCATCTGGCGGAAGAAGGCGTAGGCCAGATAGACGTAAGCACCCTTGCCGTAGCGGGTGTAGAGGAGACCACCCTTCTGCGGGTCCTGGCCTGCGTCGTGCATCTCGGTGAGGGCGACGTAGTGTGGGTCCCAGGTACGCATGAAGCCGTGGCCGCGCTCTTCGACCCAGTTGTCGAAGTCGGCAGTGGTGATTTTGTTGGGCCAGTTGAAGACGGGATCTTTGGGATCGAGGAGACTGACCTTGTTGTCTTCTTCGATGACCTTCTCGGGGTCGCCAGAGAGGCTGAGTGGGTAGGGGCCGTAGTTGTGGTCGAACTCCTGGGTCTGGTACTGGACGATGACGGTGCCGCCGCCTTTTGCGTATTCGAGGAGACGGTTGTTGAAGGTTTTCAGCTCGGGACGGGCAGCGTAGGCGCGGATGCCGAGAACGATGGCATCGTATTGGGAGAGGTCGCCGGTGGCGATGTCCTGTGCGGAGAGGAAGATTGGGTGGATGCCCATGTCTTCGAGCGACATGGCGACGTCATCGCCGGTACCCATGATGTAGCCGACCTTAAGGTTGGGTGCCGTTTTTACGTCGACACCGCTGGTGCGGTAGGTGGCAGGACGATAGTGCGGGTAGGGGCGGAGGCCAGCGTAGCCGACTGTCTCGAAGCCCTGAGTGTATTTTTCGCCGTTGTATTCGGCCACGGCGGTGATGGTGTAGGGCTTGGGCTGGACGGACTCGGGTTGAACGCGGAAGACGAGGTTCTGATCTTCGCCCTCACGTGTGGTGGCGAAGTCGGCTACGGCGGGAGTGGACATCCATCCCTTGGGGAGATCGAGGTGGACCTGGCCTTTGGCCGGGCCTTTGACGCTGCTGTGGAGGGTGACGTGTAGCTCGAACGTGGTGCTCATGAGCGGAACGATGCCGGCCAGCGGGGAGACGGTGAGCGAGATGGCCGGGGCTACGAGGAGGGGCTCGAGGACGGGGCCATCGCCGTTCATGCGGTGGATGGTCTGGACGACTCCGGTGAGCTTAATGTTGACGCCCTGATACGCGACTGTGGCCTCGGCCAGGAGAGGGTAGGGGCGGTTGGGAAGGTTGAGGTAGCGGAGATCGCTGATGTCGTAGTAGGACTGTTCGAGATTGGGACGGCTGAAGTAGGGCTTGGTCAGCTCAGCGTCTTTAGGGACGGTGATTGCGATCAATTGATCACGGGAGTCGCTGGGGGCCATCGCTCCGGTGATGGAATCTTTGGGGGTCATGATCCAGCCGGGTCCGGCCTGGGATTTGACCTGAACATCGGTGAGTGAGACGGGCTCGCTACCCTGGTTGGCGATGTGGACGGAGACGTTGAAGGTCTGGCCGGGGATGACGTTCTGCGAGGTTGGGGTTTGTATGGACAGGTCGCCGAAGGGACCGGAGCGCTGCGGGCCCGCACCGTCGGAGGTGTTTGCAAGGAATGAGAGGCCGAGGGATTGCTTCAAGGCTTCGTTGAACTGGGCCTGCTTGATCTGGAGCTCATGCGCCATGTTGTAGCGAGATTCGGCGGGGAGGTTGCTCTTGTTTACTTCGTCGAGGAGGGCGTTGGTCTGGGCGAGGCCTTTGGCGAGGGTCGGTGCAATGGTGGAGGGGGTGGCGGCGTTGAAGTCCTTGATGGCGGACTCGACGGTCGCGTTGAGTGCGTTCAGTTTTTCGCGCCAGGGTGCTTGCTGAGCTTCAGGTGCATAGGATGCGATGCCGGCCAGGGTGATGTCGATGCCGTCGAAGAAGCTGGATTCATGCGGGGAGGTCGAGATGCGCGCGGCGTAGAGGTGATATGGGCTGGAGGTGGAACGAGGGAGGGGGATGGCTATGCCACCGTTCTGAGACTTCTGCTCGTTGAGGCCCTCGCGGGAGATCTGCATGTAGGAGGAGCCGAGGAGAGGATTGTAGGTTCCGGTGGGGATCTCGACGTTGGTGGAGGGGACGCCTTCGATCCAGGTGTCGTCGGCGTAATTGCGGAAGCGGACGGGTTCCCAGTGGCCGGTGGCGTAGTCGTAGACGCCTTTGTCGGAGATGCGGGCGAAGGGGACGCGGCCGTAGACCTTGAGCGGTGTCCAGGGGAGGAGGCCAG
>Ga0209060_10000484_pt1 | contig 72143 bp, 58 predicted proteins | sample Coa_R1_8_FD_187155 | JGI IMG/M metagenome (GOLD analysis project Ga0209060, IMG submission 187155) | Surface soil microbial communities from Centralia Pennsylvania, which are recovering from an underground coalmine fire - Coalmine... | ecosystem: Environmental > Terrestrial > Soil >... | reverse complement strand
CGCGAGATGCGGGAAGACCTGCGCCGTCTCGCAGGGGAGCGAGCGCTTCAAGGCGTGCGCGACCTTGGCCGCATCGGAGTCGATGCCGAGCGCATGGCGGTAGCCGGATTCCACCAGCAGATCGACGAGGTATCCCGGGCCACAGCTCACCACCAGAATGCGCGCCTCCCGGTCCGCGGGGATGTGCTTCAAGTAATTCGCGCGATAGTAGGCCTTGAAGGACTGATAGCCCCGATCGACGTCCTCGGGCGCCTGCCAGTAGGAATCGAACGGCTCCAGCCGGGCGGAGAGGCGCGCCGGTACGAGCGCGGCGCGCGCGCCGAGGTCGGCGACCGGAGCCGGGCCTTTGGGTGTGAATGGGGACGCTTGGGACATGCTCTCTCCTGGCCGCCGCAAACCCGCGAGGCGCTTCGAGCACTCGATTATAGTGGACCGGCCCGTCGAACCACCGGATGACATTTGACTAAACTCGTCCGGCGTCGTGACACAACGAGCCCGCGGCGCGCGGCGGCCGCGAAAAGTCACCCCGGCGGCGTGCCTGGCGGCTAAAATCCGCCGCGGTGGAAGGGCATACGGAGCAACGTGCCATACGGGTTTGCGTATTGACACCGAGCTTCCCGCCGACGCCCGGCGGCCAGGAAGACCATCTGCTCGCGCTCGCCGGCGCATTGCGCAGGGCCGGCGCCGAGGTCGAGGTGCTCACCCGGCGCGAGCGGCCCGAGGTGCCGGCCGCCGAGCGGCTCGGTGAGGTGCCCGTCCGCCGCTTCAGCCCGCACGGTGCCATCAAGGGGGTCGGCTTCCGCGCTGCGCCGCGCCTCGCGCTGCTGCTCATGAAGCTCCTGTGGCGACTCATCGCCGAGCGTGGCCGCTATGACGTGGTGCTCGTGTCCGGCATCAATTTCATGCCCCTGGTGCCGGTGCTCGCCGGATTCGTGACGGGCAAGCCCTGCGTGGTGCGCCCCGAGTCCCCGCAGGAGCTCAAGGAGCCCATCGGCGGCGCCAGCCGCCGCCGCATGCGCCTCGGTGAACGATCGCTTCCCATCCGCCTCCTCGCCGCGCTCCGTCGCCTCGCCGTGCGCCGCATCGATCGCTTCGTCGCCATCTCGAGCGAGATCCGCCGCGGACTCGAGTCGCTCGGCATCGCCCCCGCGCGCATCGAGTCGGTGCCGAACGGCATCGACACGGCGCGCTATGCCGGCGTGTCGCCCGAGCGCAAGCGGGCGCTGCGCGCCGCGCTCGGCCTGCCCGCCGAGGCGCTGCTGCTCATCTACAGCGGGCGGCTCGCGCGCACCAAGGGGCTCATGATGCTGATTGAGGTGTGGCGCGATCTCGCGCCCGCCTTCCCCGCCGCCCATCTCATTCTCCTGGGCACGGGCCGTGGCTCGTTCGACGACTGCGAGAGCGAGCTCGTGCGCTTCATCGCGGCGCATGGGCTCGAGGCTCGGGTCACGCTCACGGGCAGCGTCGGCAACGTCGCCGACTATCTCAAGGCGAGCGACCTCTTCGTATTCCCGAGCGACTATGAGGGCTTCAGCCTCTCGCTCCTCGAGGCGATGACCGCGGGACTGCCGCTCGCGAGCACTCGCGTCGGGATCGCCGCCGAGCTCGAGCCGGTAGCCCGCTTCGCCCTGCTGGTTCCTCCCCAGGACCCCGCCGCCTTCCGCGAGGCGGTGCGCGAGCTTCTCGGCGATCCGGCGCTGCGCGCCGAGCTCGGACGGGCCGCGGCCGAAACCGTGCGCGAGCGCTACTCGCTCGATGCCGAGGCCGCCCGCTACCTCGAGATCTTTAAGGGTCTCGTGCCGAGGCCGGCGTGAGGCGCCTCACCGCCCTCTTGCTGCGTGGGCTCGCGCGCACCGCGCGGCCGTACCTGCGGGCGCAGGGATTGCTCCGCGTGAGCAAGATCTTCAACCGCTCGGCGCTCGAGTGGCAGCCGGGTGCGGAGCGGGTGCTGGTGCTCGCCCCGCACATGGATGATGAGGTCATCGGCTGCGGGGGCACCCTCGCGCGTCACCTCGCAGCGGGCGGCCAGGTCTGCGTCGCGTTCCTCACCGATGGCCGCGGCGCGGGCGGCCCTGCACAGCCCGGCGATGCCGCGCAGCGGGTCGCGACGCGCAAGGCGGAGGCGACGCGCGCGCTCGCCGAGCTCGGCATCGCACCGCCCCGATTCCTCGACGCTCCGGACGGCGCACTCGGCCGCTCGGCGCCGCTCGTAGCGGCGCTGCGCGAGCTGCTCGAGGCGGTGCGCCCCGAGATCGTTTATCTGCCGTTTTTTCTCGAGGAGCACCCGGATCACCGTGCGGTGAGCGCCCTGCTGGCGGCGGCCGTGCACGGCACCTCGCTCGACTTTCGCTGCCTCGGCTACGAGGTGTGGACGCCGCTCTTCCCCAACTGCCTGGTGCGCATCGATGCGACCGTCGAGGCCAAGCGGCGCGCGCTCTCGCATTACCAAAGCCAGCTCGCCGAGGCCGACTATCTGCACACCGCGCTCGGGTTGAATGCTTATCGATCGAGCGCGCTTCTCGACCCCGGCTGCCGCTATGTCGAGGCGTTTTACGCCGTGCCGCTCGCGCGCTACCTCGAGCTGCTCGCCGCCTACGGCGCCGCCTCCTCGCCGACACCCGCATGAGCCGCGCCCGCAACGCGCTGTGGCTCACGGGCGGGCGTCTCACCGGCGACGTCCTCAACCTGCTGCTGTTCGTGCTGATCTCGCGCGAGTTCGGCCCGGCAGGTGTCGGCGGCTATTCCTACGGTTTTGCCGTCGCGACCTTCGGCTACGTCATCGGCTGCCTGGGCGTCGAAGAATACGGCCTGCGCCAGTACGCACGGCTCGACGGCCCGGCGCGCGCCGCATTCCTCGGCGGCCTGCTCGGCACCCAGCTCCTGATGCAGGCCGCGGCGCTGCTCGCGCTCGCAGGCTATGTCCTTGCGACCCATCCACCGCCCGAGCTCCTCGCCACGATCGCCGCCTTGAGCATCTATCAGCTCACCGCGGCCCTGGTCGCGACGCTCTTCATTCCCGCCATGGCCGCGCAGCGCATGCTCTGGCCTGCACTCTCCGAGCTCGGTGCGCGCGCGATCGCCTTCGGCGTGACGGGCACCCTGATCCTCGTCGCGCATGTGCCGCTGCACCGCGCGCTCATCGGCTATCCGCTCGCAGCGCTCGTCTGGCTCGCGCTCGCCCTCAAGGCGCGGGCGCGCTTTGCACCCGGCCTGCGCCTCGTGCTGAATCTCGCGACGACGCGTGAGATCCTGAGCGTGCTCTGGTCGTTCGCGCTGCTCGAGATCGCCGCGCAGCTCTTCGCCCGCATCGGCGTCATCGTGCTCACGCTACGCGCAAGTGAGGCGGCGGCCGGCATCTTCGCGACCGGCCTGAGGCTCATCGAGGTCGCCCTCATGCCCTTGAGCTTCCTGGGGGTCGCCTCCTACCCGCGCCTCAGCCAGCTCTTCGCAAGCGATGCCGCGGCATTTCGCCGCAGCGCGCTCGATCTGCTGTGGTGGATGCTGCTCGGCGGCGGCCTGGTCGCCTGGGGTCTTTACTACGTCGCGCCGGCACTGCTCGTTCCGGTGCTCGGGGCGCGCTTCGCGGGCGCCGAGCCGGTGATCCAGTCGATGGCCGTGTTCGCGCTTCTGCAAGCCGTCGAGGTGGCCTTCGGGCGCGTGATGCTGTCGGCGGACCGGCAGACCGTGAATGCCGTCTACGTCGCGGCGGGCGCGCTCGCGAGCGTCGCGCTGAACCTCGCTCTCGTGCCACTGTACGGGGTCGGGGGTGCCGTGGTGGCCGGATCGATCGCCTTTGCCCTCATCGATGCGCTGTGTCTCATCTCGCTGCGCTCACCGCTGGGGACGGCCGCGCTGCGCCGGCTGTTAGTCGCGCTCGCGCTCAACGTCGCGCTCGCGAGTGCGCTCGCCGCGCTGATCGCGAGCCACGGCTTGCGGCCGGTCGTCCCGGCGCTCGTCTTTCTCGCGGTGTTTACCGTGGGCGGGCTCCTCGGCTACCGCACCCGCCATCCGGACGCACCGCCACCGCCCGCCGGAGCGAGCGCATGAGTCGCAGCAGCAGCCCCGCCGCCGGCGAGGTGCGCATCCTCGAGAGCCTCGAGGCCTTCGATGCGCTCGAAGACGCCTGGCGTGCGCTCGATGCCGCGCCCGGCCTGCACCCGTTCCAGGAGTTCGGCTGGCTGAGCGCCTGGGCGCACACGATCGGCCGCGCCGAGGGCTGGCAGCTGCGCATCGCCACCCTGTGGCAGCGTGAGCGGCTGATCGCGGCGCTGCCGCTCGCCGTGCAGCGCTTCAAGGGCCTCAAGATTCTCGAGTGGCTCGCCGCGCGCGTCTCGGACTATTGCGACGCGCTGGTCGCGCCGGGCGTCGCGCGCCACGAGGCGCTCGGGCTGCTGTGGCGCTCGATCCAGCGGCGCGGCGGCTTCGATGTGGCCCGCCTGCGGCACGTGCGTGCCGATGCGCACATCGCCGCAACGCTCGACGCGCTGCAGCCGTGGATCGAGACGCTCGAGGATGCGGGCGGTGTGCCGATCGCGTGGCCGAGCGGCGATGCCTGGTACGAATCGCAGTCGACCAAGATGCGCGAGCGCGTGCGCTACAAGGCGCGGCGCATGCAGAGCGCCGGCTTTCGGGTGGAGCTCATCGAGTCGGCGGGCGATCTCGACGGCCTGATCGATGTGCTCGTCGCGCAGAAGCGGCCCTGGCTCGCCGAGCGCGGCCTCACGAGCATGATCGATGCGCCCGCGGGCGTCGCCTTTCTCAAGCGCGCCGTGAGCGAGGCGGCGCGCCGCGGCGAGCTGCACCTCTCCGTCGTACGCAACGACGAGCGCATCGCCGCCTGCGACCTCGCCTTCGTGCGCGAGGGCCGCATCTACAGCTACATCGCCTCCTTCGATGCCGAGTACGCCAAGTACAGCTTCGGGCGCCTGCTCACCGATCGGCTGCTGATGTGGGCGTGCGACACGGGGCAGCGCCGCCTCGACCTGCTGCTCGGCGCGTACGACTACAAGAGCGAGTACCAGTGCACGCTCGAGCCCGTGCGCACGCTGGTGCTCGGGCGCACGGTCCTCGGGCGCCTCGCCGTGATTCTCTACCGGCGGCGCACCCTCGCCGCGCGGCTCAAGAGCGGCGCTGCCTCGCCCTGAGACGCCGCGAATCCGCTGCGCTCACTGCCGGCGGGTGCCAGCGAGATAATCGATGATCGCCTCACGCTGCGCCGCATCCGGCAGGCCACGGAAGGTCATCGCCGTCCCCGGCACCGTGCTCTGGGGCGCAGCGAGGAAGGCATCGAGGCGCTCGCGCGTCCAGCGCCCCTGCTGCGCCTTGAAGGCGGCCGAGTAGCTGAACCCGGGCGCCGAGGCCACGCGGCTGCCGACGATGCCGGCCAGATCGGGCCCGTAGCTGTGGGTCGCACCGTCGATGGCCTTGTGGCAGCCGCCGCAGGTGGTCGCGAACAGCACGGCGCCCCCGGTGCCCGAGGCGGGCGCGAGCGAGATGATCGTCGAGGTGTCGGTCCACAGCACCAGGCGTCCATCGTGCCCTTCGACGAGATCGCGGATGCGCTCGCCCATCTCGATCGGCTCGGAGAAGATCACGTGCCCCTCGAGCAGCCGCACACGGAAGAGCGCGTGACCGTGGAGCGAGCCGATGAGGAAGTCGCCCTTCCACACCGGGAAGGGGCTGTCGCGCTCGATGCGCACCAGATTCGATACGCCGATCGAGGGAATCCACACGAAGGTCGGCTGCTGGTAGCCCTCGTGCCGGCCCTGGTCGTGGCTCAGAGGCCACGCGGCCGAGCCGTAATCGGTGCCATAGGTCACGAGCGGCCAGCCGTAATTCGCGCCCTTCACGAGGCGATTGAGCTCATCGCCGCCCTGCGGCCCGTGCTCGGTGCTCCAGATCTCACCCTCGGGCGTGATGTACAGGCCCTGGGGATTGCGGTGCCCGAGCGTGAACTGCTCGCTGCTGCCGTCCTCGAGATGCACGAGAATGGTCTTGCCGTAGGACACGCTCGGGTCCTGCGCGAACATCTGCTTGCTCTCGACGCCGGTGAAATCATGATCGCCCAGCGTGAGCAGCAGGCGCTGTTCGGACAGAAAACCGATGCGCCCGCCGATCTCCATGCCCGCGAACGGGTTGTTCTCATGCACCGCCATCTCGCCGTGCAGCGGCACGCACGGTGTGGTCTCGTAGACCGTCCGCCAGGTGAGCGCGGGGTCGCCCGCGAGCACCGCGCTGCGCGCGCCCTCGAGGCTCGAGAGGCGCACGACGAAGCACTGCCGGTCGTGGTACCAGTAGTGGTGCGAGGCGAAGATGCGCACCCGCTCGCCTTGCTCCTGCACGCGCACGTCCGCGACGCGGAACTGCCAGGTTTGCACGCCCTGCAGCCGGTCGGCGAGATCGCCGCCGTTCGGCTTGCCGGCATAGCCCTGCGGGTTCGCATCGGCGGCGAACGCCTCTCGATTGGCCGGGACGTGATAGGGCAGCGACCGGATCGCGAACACGCCGCCCGGGCCGCTCCAGCCGAACACATAAAGGCGCCCGTCACCGGTCGCGAGCAGATAATCATCGCCCAAAAGACTGATGCCGCCGCCGCGCACGTCCGTGCCCGGGAGGGCGTTGCGATAGGCCACCGTGTGCAGCGTGTAGAAGGCGGTCGGGATGTCGCTGCCGATGACCTCGAGGTGCACGCCGCGCTCGGCGCGCAGGCGATGCGCTTCCAGACCGCCGGCCGCGAGCGTCACGAGCAGAAGCGCACCGAGCGCGCCGCGTCGCGCGCGCGCGCTGCGCGGAGCCTCCGCGGCGATCGACAGCAGCAGCGCCGCGGCGAACACCCCGACCACCACCGAGCGCGACACCACGGGCGCCGGGCGCTCGATCAGGAAGAAGAGGAACGTTGCGCAAAAGAAGGCGAGCGGCAGCGAGATCGACAGTGCCGGCGCGCGGCGGCCGGCGAGGCTCGCGAGCGTGATCACGAGGCCGCCGAGCAGGAACGCGCCCGACAGCCACACCGCACCGGTCTCGGGGTAGTCATCCGCCCAGAACGGAACGTGCGACTTCAACGCGGGCAGGATCGACAGCAGCACGCACCCAAGAACGTACCAGATGAGCAGGAATCCGGTACGGCCCGGCCAACCCGCGTCGTTTCGCGCACTCATCGCACCGGCTCCTCGGAACGGCGGCGCGCCGGCGAGTGCTCGAGCGCGTCGAACACCGCGAGCACCTGGCGCGCGCATCGATCCCAGCTGAAATCCTTCGCGCGCTCGAGACCGCGGGCGATGAGCTCGGCGCGCAGGCGCTCATCCGCGAGGCCCCTGCGGATCCCGGCGGCGATGTCGGCGACGCTCGCGGGATCGACGAGCACACCCGCCCCCGCGACCACCTCGGGCGGGGCGCAGGTATTCGCGGTCACGATCGGACAGCCGCAGGCCATGGCCTCGATGAGTGGAATCCCGAAGCCCTCGTAGAGCGAGGGGAACAGGAACAGGTCGGCGAGGCTGTAGACCGCCGCGAGATCGCCGTGCTCGATCCAGCCGGGAAAGAGGATCCGCTGCGTGAGTCCGAGCCGTTCGATCCCGGCGAGCTCGGCGCGCGTGTTCCAGCGCCGCTCGCCTGCCATCACCAGCGTGTGCGGGATCTCCCCCTGTACGAGAGCGAATGCCTCGAGCATGCGCGCGACGTTCTTGCGCGACTCGATCTGTCCCGCCCACAGGATGAATCGCTCCGGCAGACGATACCGTGCACGCACCGCCGCGAGCCGCCCCGGATCGCGCACCGGCTGAAAGAGTTGCGGATCGAAGCCGTTGTGGATGGGATAGACCTTGCCGGGATCGACCCCCACGCAGCGCACGACGTCCGCCTTGACCGCATGCGAGACCGCGATGAATGCATCCGCCGCGCGGCAGTAGAGCGGCACGAAGAAATTGAAATACAGGCGGTCATGGCGCTTGAAATGCTCCGGAATGACGAACCACTCGCTGCCGTGCAGAACGAACACGGTCTTCGCGCGGGTGAGAAACGGCACGGTGAACTTCGGGTTGAAGATCAGATCGACCCGGTGACGCCGTGCGATCCAGGGCACGGCGATCTGATCCCAGGGTACGGTGCCCGGCAGGCGCGCGGCCACCTCCTCGACGTTCGGGTACTGCGCGTAGGTGCCGACGAGGCGCGGATTCTGATAGATGAGCAGGTACTCGTGCTCGGAGCCGTGGCCGAAGAGCAGCGGCAGAAGCCGGCGGGTGTAGACCTTGACGCCCCCCGACTGCTGCTCGAAGTGACGGAGCATGATGGCGATCTTCATCGTGGGCTCGGCCTCGGGAAGCTCGGGCGCTCGCGCTCGAGCACGACGCGGCGCGCGCACAGGGTGCCCGAGAAGTACCAGAATAGATAGCTCACCGAAGTGAACTCGTGGACGATGGTATAGGTGATGGCGACCGTCATGAGCACGACGACGCCGCTCCAGCCGGCCGCGAGCGCCCCGTCGAAGGACGGGTCGTGGCGGCTGAGGTAGACGGTGTCGAAGAACAGCAGCGCGTGCAGGAATCCGATCGAGAGCACGCCGAGCACCCCGCACTCGATGATGAAGAAGGTGAGCGAGGTGATCAGAAAAGGCTTGAAGAGCTGGAAGTACGGGCCCTCGAAGGCCTTGCCGAAGCTGGACGGCGCCACCGCGCCGAGGCCCAGGCCAAAGGCGAGCCGCGCCGGATCGCTCGAGATGAAGCGCAGCGGCACCATCATGGCATCGCCCCGCCGGACGTCCTTCTTGGTGCCGACGCCCGAGACGTCCGAGCTCAAATAGCGCGCGAGCTCATCCGGGTTGGTGAAGTAGTTCAGGATGTCGCGCTGGGATTTGTAGGGATTGTGCGCCTCCATGAGGTTGTAGACCGGCACGAAGATGAATCCGAACAACACCAGCGCCGCCACGCCCATGCCGGTGTAGCGCAGGCGCTTGCCGGGCTCGGCGCCGATCATGATCGTGCACAGCAGGCCGAGCGGCAGAAGGAACACCGTCACCTTGGTCTCGTTGATGGTCGTCGGCGCGAGCACCAGGAAGAACAGCGGCCAGAACCAGCGATGACGGATGCGCCCGCGCAGCAGAAGGCCGGTGAGCACGCAGGCGGCGCCGATCTCGAAGATCGAGAGTACCCCGGAATCCATGACCGTGCCGCGCACCTCGTCGCCCGTGTATCGACCCTGGCTCAGCACGATGGAGCGCTGATAGAGCGCGATCGGGAACTGCACGAGGGCGAGAACGAGCAGCCAGCGAAGCTGTCGCGTCAGATCCCTCGCCGTCATGGGCAGCACCGCGGGTAGGAAGAACATCGGCAGGGCGCGCAGATAGAAGCGCATCGCCGAGAGCACCGGTCCCGAGCCCGATGGATTGTTGAAGATGCCGCAGAGCATGAGCACGATCAGCGTGCCGAACACCAGCCAGTACTTCGGCGCGACGTTGCGGAAGTGCTCGCGCGTGCCGGCAATGGCCACGTACACGATGAGCACCCCGGAGAGCGCCTCGGGCACGAAGCGCAGCACGAGGGGTAGCTCGAGGAGCTTGACGAGATAATCGCCGAGCATCACGTCCGTCATGATGAGGAGCACCAGGAACTGCATCTAGGGTGCTCCCGCCCGATCGGCACCGGCTGCGGCGGGTGTCAACAACAGCACGTGCGAGGCGTCGTTGCCGGAGGTGAACACGCGGGTCAATGACCAGCCGCGGTCCGCGCTCGCGGCCTTGAGCCGTGCCTCGACCTCCGGATACACGGTGAGATACACCGGCCGGCCCGCTCGCACCAGAGCCGCGAGACTCTCCTCGCCGTACAGCACCGGATCGTCGGTCCAGCGATCGGTATGCCCGTCGGCGCAGACGTAGCTCTCGTAGCGATCATCGCCGCGCTCGAAGAAGAAATAGTCGAGCGGCGGCCCGTACTGCGCGAGCGTCGGGATGCCGGTGACGACACGGTCGGCCGTCGTGACGTGCGCGCGCAGCCACTCGCCGGTGCTGCGCACGTCGCTGCGCGGATAGTAGTGCGCCGAGCGTGCCGCCGACATGCCGATGCGAAAGTTGACGCGCGCCGAATCGATCGCCGCCATGTGTCGCGGCTGAAAATCCTCCGTCGCCGCGAACACGGCGAGCGGCACGAGCAGCGCGGCCCAGGACGCCCGTGCGCCCGGGTGGCGCCGCGACCAGTCGAGCACCGCGCTGATCCCGAAGGCGATCGCGAGCGGATACAGAAAAAACGAGTAGCGCGTCTCGATGCGCTCGGTCGGGATCATGCCGACCGCGAGCACCATGACGATGAACAGGGCCAGCAGCGCCGCCATCGGGGTCGGCGTCTGCGTCTCGGTGCGTGGTGCGCGGATCACCTGCACGAGCCAGTAGCTCAGCGCGGCGGCGAGCGCGACCACGAGGAGCGGCATCGTGCGTCCCCAGGGCCGCACCATCGCGCCGAACACGTTCGGGAAGCCAAGAAGCTCCTCCCCGGTGTGCAGCAGCACGACGCGCGCCGGACCCGGCGAGGCGAGCCCGAAGGCGAGCCACAACACGAGGAACGCGCCGAGGCTCATGAGATAGCGGCGGCCGGCCGGTGAGGCGAGCTCGCGCGGGGCGAGCCACCCGGCGACGAGCAGCAGCGCGAGCAGGCCGCCCGAGATGATGAAGCAATGCAGAGCCGCCGCGATCAGGGCGCATGCGAGCGCGATCGCATTCAGTGGGCGACGCCGCTGCTCGAGGATGAACGGCACGGAGTACAGGCCGAGCAGCAGCGGCACGACGAACACCAGGGACCGCCACGGATGGTGCTTGAGAGGTGCGATCCACAGGCCCAGCAGCCGGGCGTGCTCCGGCGCCTCGGGCCCCGCGTCGGGCAGCTGCGCGTAGCCGCGCAGATCGCGGGTCATCAGAAAGAGCAGCGCGAGCAGCACGAGGAGCGAGCCGATCCGGCGCCACGAGCGCCCCGACAGCCGCGCCGGCGGCTCGCTCAGGATCACGGCGAGCACGCTCGCCGCACCGAGCAGCGCGCCGCCCTCCCAGGTGAGCGTGCCCACGATGCTGAGGAGGACCATGAGGGCGAGCGCGCCGGGCGATTGCGCGGTCACGAACCGCAGATACGCGAGGGTATAGCCGAGGAATACCGCCTGGTAGGGCGCGTACATGCGCCCGAAGCGGGCCATCTCGATCTCCCAGATGGAGAGCGATAGAACGATGACCATGAGCCAGCCCGCCCTTACACCCCCGAGCCGCCGGCCGAGCCCGTAGCCGAGCGGCAGGACGACGATGCTCGCGAGGACGGCGAGCGAGCGGCCCGCCAGCTCGGGACCTACGCCGGCGAGCCGCAGCAGCGCGACGCCGTACTGATAGAGAAGCCCCCGGGTGTAATAGCCGCCGCAGGGAAAGGCCGGAAGTCCGCTCTTCAGGATGTGATCGATCGAGCGCGAGATGTAGAACTCATCGACCCCGAGAGGCCAGGTCCCGAGCCCGCGCAGACGTGCGTACAGACCCGCCGCGAGCGCAAGTCCGCCGAGCGCGAGCAGCAGCGCGCGCGCCGGCGCACGGGCTCTCGTGGTTGAGTCCATCATGGTCGCGTCCAGGCGCATGCCGAGTGCGCCTCCTCTATGCGGCGGGCCCGCGGAATCAGGCGGCCCGCGGACGCCCGATAATGTTGCATGGGGCCTATCGAAACGTCCACAAGAACACGACAATAGTCGGCATGAATCTGATCCTCGAGGATCTGCGCGCGCAGCGCGAGGGTCCCTTCGCACTCGGCTTCTGGGCGCTCCTCGTGCACCGCTTCGGTCACGCCCGCTTCGTCATCCGCAACCGCTGGCTGCGCGCGCCCTGGACGCTGCTCTACCTGATCCTCGCCAAGATCGTCGAGATCGTCTGCGGCATCACCATCGGCTCGCGCGCGCGCATCGGCCGGCGGCTGTGCATCGAGCACCATGGCTGCATCGTCATCCACGGCGAGAGCGTGATCGGCAATGACTGCCTGATCCGCCATGGCGTGACCATCGGCAACAGCGGCTACGACGACCTGCTCGGTGCGCCGATCCTGGGCGATCGGGTCCAGATCGGCGCCGGCGCGAAGATCCTGGGACGCATCACCGTGGGCGATGACGTCGTCATCGGCGCGAATGCCGTGGTGGTGCACGACGTCGCGGCCGGCGCGGTGGTGGGTGGCGTGCCGGCGCGCCCCCTGCGGACGCGCGTCGAGCGCGAGAGCCTGACCGCGGGGCCTCATGCGCGCAGCTGATCGATGAGGCGCTCGGCGTTCGCCATCGAGTGATGCGCGAGCGCATGCTCGCGACCGCGCCGCGCGTACTGCGCGCGCAGGGCCGGCTGATCGATGAGCTCGCCGACCGCACGAACCAGCCCGGCCTCGCTTCCCGCCCGCATGCCCACCCGGGCACGCTCGAGGATCCCGTCGGGATCGACGCTCAGGCTCACGACCGCCACGTCGCGCAGCCAGGCCTGGATGAAGGTGTTCGGAAACCCCTCGTGCGTGCTCGTGTTGACGAAGATGTGTGCGCGCGCGAGCAACGCCTCGACCTCCGCCTGGGTCTTCTCGCCGGCATACTCGAGGTTGCCGAGCGCGCCGATTCGGGCGAGGAGCTGCTCCTGCCAGGCGCGATTGCGGCTGCCCGCGGCGGCCGCCCCCACCATGACGAAGCGCACGTCGGTGCGCTGTGCGAAGGCCTCCGCGAGACGCACGAAGACTTCAGGCCGCTTCCAGGGCTTCAGGTTCGCGATCCAGAGCACCGTCGTCGGACCGGACTTGTCCAGCACTTCGCGCGCCGGCGGCTGAAAGTTGCCGATCACGGCCGCGGCATCGCGGCCGTAGTGCTCACGCAGCAGCGCGCCCTGATGCGCGGTCTGCACGACGATGCGCGTCGCCCGCCGGATGGCCCATTCGAGCGCGCGCTTCTCCAGATGGAGCCTGAGCTTGTTGCGCCCCTGCTCGAGCTGGCGCGGCATGACCTCGGTGTCGTGCGCGACGTGCCATACGAGTGGAATGCCGTGCCGTTGCGCGTAGTGCGCGCACACCGCGGTGTAGCCGCAGCCGACCCGCTGGTAGATGACCGCGGGCGCACGCGCCTCCAGGAGCCGATGGAGCGAGCGCGCCTCGACGAGGTAGCCGAGGCGCGGAATGGCGCCGCCGCGACCGATGCGGGCGATCTCGTAGCTGCGCGTGCGGGCCCGCAGGTCGAGAAAATGCGCGAGATAATGCACATCGAAGCCGCCTACCCGGTCGAGGGTGTCGATGAGCAGTGCGATCTGATATTCCGCGCCGCCGCCGTGCTCGAACGGATTGACGATGCACAGCGTGCGCTTCACGCGGGCGCCTCGGCGCAGGCGATGAGCCGCCGCTCGACCGCATCCGCGATCACCCGGTACGAGCGGTGCTCGAGCACGTAGCGGCGGCCGCGCTCGCCCATGGCGCGGGCGAGCGCCGGGTCCTCGAGGAGCCTCACAAGCGCGTTCGCGAACGCCTGCTCCTCGTACGGCACGCACAGACCGCCGCCGCTCTCCTCGAGCACGCGCCGCTGCTCGGGGTGATCGTTTGCGACCACCGCCTTGCCGAGCGCGAGATACTCGACGAGCTTGGTGGGCGAGGTCGAGCGCAGGATCGGCGTGGGATGAAAGGGCGATGCGCACACGTCCGCCTCGCGCACGTACTCGAGCGCGCGCGCCTGGGGCAGCTCGCCAACGAATATGACCGAGGCCTCGAGTCGAAGCTCGGCGACCGCGCGGCGCAGGAAGGCCTCGTCCTCCGCTTCCACACCGCGGCCCACCAGATAGAGCCGCGCCTGCGGCAGCCGCGCGTGCACCCGCGCGAAGGCGCGGATGAGGAAGTCGAGCCGGCGCACCTGGATGAGCGTGCCGAGGTACAGCACGCAGGGCACGCCCGCGGGCAGCACCTCGCGCACGCCACGCGCCGCGCAGGGTGTGGCGAGCTCCTCCGCGACACCCATCGGCACCGCGGTCATCTTGTCGAGCGCGATGCCCTCGGCGGCGATGTCGGCGCGCATCTGCTCGCTCTGCACGAAGACATGATCGGCGGCCGGCAGCAGCCAGCGGTAGAGGAGCCACTTGAACACGGTGCCCCGGACCCGGTAGAGCCAGGGATAGCGCGCAGTGCCGTCGCGCGCGCGCAGCAGGTAGCTCTCCGGAAACGGATAGGAGAGCCAGTAGATGAAGCGGCAGCGAAAGCGCCGGCGCGCGATCAGCGCGAGCACGCCGGCGAGGAACTTGTCCTTCACCTGGATCACGTCGTAATGCTCGCGGGCAGGCAGGCTGAGCACCTTCAGATCGTTCTTCAGGCCGAGCAGATGCTTGCGAATGCGTCGCCAGAGCGCATCACCGAGATCGGTGGCACCGACGTATGCGGTGCCGCCGCCCCAGGGTGTCTCGTAGGCGTGCCCGCAGGCGGCCTCGCTTTGCAGGATCCAGTCGATGCGATGGCCGCGGCCGACGAGCTCGCGCGCGAACAGCACCGCGACGTCCACCCGCGTCGGCGGATACGTGTCGGACGAGACGACCAGGAGTCTGAGGCCGCTCATCGCTCAGTCGACGTGCGCGCCGTACACCCCGCCCGAGCCTTGAGTAAGCCCCAGCGCGCGCAGCAGGCGCACCTCGCGACCGGGGAACAATCGCGCGATGAGCTCCCGGTCCGTACGACAGAGCGCGGGCCCGCGCAGGAATGCGAGGCCCATCAATCCGAAGAGCACCACGCCGAGCCCGACCTGTGCGAGCGCCGGCATCGGCATCATCCGGTCGAGCAGGACGCACACGAGAGCCGTGCCGCCCCACATCGCGAGGCCGCTCGTGATGGAGGCGGGCGCGTTGAGCCACACCGCCCTGTCGCGCACGTGCCACCACACGAAGAGGTTTTTGAGCAGCTGCGCCGAGCCGCTCGCGATCGCCGCGCCGTACAGGCCGAGGCGGGGTATCAGCACGAGCATCGCAACCACGTTGTAGCCCGCGAACACCTTGCTCAGGAGCTGCACGCCGGTCTTCTCCTCGTACTGCGCGACGAGCGAAACCGGGGTCGCGAAGCAGTTCAGGGTTGCAAAGCCCAGGATCACCGGCAGCAGCCAGGAGTACTCGACATACTTGCCGCCGAAGGCGATCTGCACGAGCTGTGCGTGATAGGCCGTCGCAAAGCCGAGCATCGGCCACAGCAGCAACAGGTTCATGTTCATGAGGAAGGTGAAATATTGCGGCAACCGCTCGTCCGCATCCGCGGGGCGCACGGCGAAGAACATCGGCTGAATGATGTTGTCGAACAGCCGCACCGGCATCAGATTGACGGCCATCTCCATCAGACGCACGTAAAACGAGTAGATGCCGACCGACACGGCGTTCATGAAGGCGACGATGAAGAAGTTGTCCATGCGCGAGTCGAGAAACAGCGTCCCCGCGTCGTTGAAGTTGTTGAACGCGCCATAGCGGATCATCCGGCGTCGCTCGCGCGCGTCCGGGCGTGCCTCGCCGGCGAGCGCACGCAGGCAGTGGCGCGAATACACGATGCGCAGGAACACGTAGATCCCGAGGTAAGCGCACAGGTCGCTCGCGATGGCCGTGCGCAGGGTGAGGGTCCCGGCGAGCGTGAAGCCACCGTACAGCGCGAGCTTCAGGAACGAGAGCATCGCCGTCGAGCCCACGCTGAACCGATGCAGCATGTGGGAGGCGAGCGAGAGCTGCAGGATCTGGCTCTGGAAATGCAGCAGCGCCAGGATCCCGAACACCTCGAATTCGAGCTTGTAGCGGCCGAGATCGATGAGCGGTGCAATCCAGTTCCACGCGAGCAGCAGCGCGACCAGGATCGCGAGATTCGTGCCGAGGCGCGCGCGCGCGATGACGCGAACCAGCCAGGCGGCGAGCCGCGTGTTGCCCGCGCGCAGAAATTCAGGCTGGAAGCGCCTGAGCGTCTGCTCGAGTCCGAGGGAGGCGAGCGTGCCGACCAGCGGGATGAAGGAATAGAGCAGGTTGAAGATGCCGAAGTCCTGCTTGCTGAGCGCACGCACCAGCACGACGTAGCCGAGCACCGTCGACACCTGCGACATGACCCGATACGTGACCGTATCGAACAGCGAGCGGCGGGCCTTGCTGCGGTGATACAGGGGGTGGTTCAAGCGCAGCCTCGGATGACTCGCTCGGACCTTATGAGCTCCGGGCGCCCTCGCTGCTTCCCGAGTAGGCGTAGTCGTAGCCCTGCGTGGCCTCGAGCGCACGATTGAGCGCGATGCCGGCGATCGGGAACTCCTGCAACATGCCCATCGCCTTGATGAAATCGGCACGGATGGTCGTGCCTTCTGAGGTGACCACGAGAAACGCGTCGATCTTCGGCGCAATCACCAGCGCGTCGTCCGTGACGAGCACCGGGGGTAGATCGATGAGGATGAGCGGATCGACGGTGCCGCGGCGGATGAAGGCCAGCATCTCGTCGAAGCGCGTCGAGGCGAGAAGCTCGGAGGCATGGGTGATCGGGGTGACGCTGCCTGCGATCAACAGGTTGTCGATGCCGATCGACATGAACACGTCGCTGCCGCCCTGACCGGTCTCGAGATACTGGCGCAGCTCCACCGCCGGATCGATGCCGAGGGTGCGACACACGCTCGGATTGCGCATATCGAGGTCGAGCAGGACGATCTCCCGGTTCTTCTCGCGCGCCATGCTGATCGCAAGGTTCACGGCGGTGAGCGTCTTGCCGTCGTTCTGGTCGGCGCTGGTCACCGCGATCGAGGTCCATTGCTTCGCCCGGATCCGGTGCAGCAGGCGGGTGCGCAGTATGCGATAGGCGGCCACGGCGGCGGCATCGGTATCGGTGGCATCGTGCAGAATCACACGGCGCTCGCGACATCCCGGCTTGTCGATCTCGAGGCGCAGCGGACGGATGCGGACCGCCGGGTCGATGATTCCGGAATTGTTCAGCCGGTCGACGTCCTCGCTCGCGACACGCGTCGGCGCCACCCTCCCGGCCTTCTGGTTGGAGCGGTTTTTCTCGAGCGCGTGCTCAACGATGGACATGGCGGGACCTACCTCGGAGAGGACACATGCAGCGCAATCACCGCCGATGTATCCCAAATAATATCACGGCGCCTGCGATCACCGCCGCGATCGAGTAGGCGGTTGCAAAAGTCGAGAACAGGAGCGCCCGACGGCGCTGATCGCGGGAGTTACGTATGCGCGGAATGCTCGCGAGCACCGGATAATCGGTGAACATCGCGGCATCGCGCGCGGTGCGCACCTTGCGGTCGGTGCTCTCCGCAATGGCAATGGCGAGCACCGTGAGAGCGAGTCCGAGCACGAGGCCGAGTAGGATCAGACCGACGCGGTTCGGGAAGGCTGGCGCCCGCGGCAGGACGGGCGCGCGCACCAGGGAGAAGCGCTCACCGCCCTGCTGGCTCTCGAAGGTCTCGGCAAGGTTCGCGTTCTGCAGCTTCTCCTGCGTGTGCTGGTACTCGGTCTGCAGGGATTCCTTGCGCCGCAGCACCCCGCTGATCTCCTTTTCCGAGAGAGGGGTGCGCAGCACCAGGCCGCGGTAGGATTCGAGCTTCGCGCGCAACGCCGCCGCCTGGGCCTGCAGGTTGGCAAGCTCGTTGCGCGCAGCCTTCAGCTGGGCCGCAATGAGCTGGTACTGCGGGTTGTTCGCATCGGCCACGGTCGTGGAGTTGCCGCCCGCGGTCTGCTGCTGCATCAACGTCTCGAGGGCGCGCTTCAGCCGCTTCACCTCCGGGTGATCCGGCGTGTAGCGCTGCTCGGCCTCGGTGAGCTTGGCGCGCACCGTCGCGACGTCGGTGAGATCGCCCGATTGCGTAATGAGGTTGGGGCTCGTCTGGCTGAGCTGCACGCTCAGCACCGACTCCTTCTCCTGCGCGAGGAGAATCTGCTGCTGCACATTGTCGATCTGGCGCTGGGTGTCCTCGACGGTCGATTGGTTGCGGGTCAGAAGCTCGGGAAGCGCATCACCATAGCGACTCTTCAGGGCCGCGAGCTCGGCATCCACCTCGCGCATCTGCTTGACGATCTGCTCCGACTCCTTCTGCAGGAAGCCGGCGGCCTCGCCGGCCGCCGCGGTACGCATCGCCTGGTTGTAGGTGAGAAACAGCTGCGCCAGGCGCTCGTCCACCTTCACCGCAAGCTCGCGGTTCGGATTGTCGTAGTGCAGCGAGAAGGCGTTTGACTCGGCCTGCGGCTTCATGGTCACCGGATCAACCTTCTCGAGGGAGGTGTCCTCGAGGATCTTCTGCGCCTTCTCCGCGACGCTGAGCGTGGGTTGGTCGGGATACGGGTCGATGGCCTGAACGATGCGGCTCAGACTCTCGACCGTCATGACGCGGCCCTGCACGATCTCGATCTGCTGATCGGAATAGCTCAGCACCGTCGATTCGATGATGTCCTTCGGCACCGAGGAGGGCTCGAGCATGATGGTGGCCGTCGCCTCGTACTGCGGACGCAGGCCGAACGCGGCGACCACCGCGATGAACACCACACCCGGCAGGATCGTGCCCACGTAGACATAGCGACGTCGCACCACGGCGAGGTAGTGCTGGAGAGCCGAGTTGCGTTGCGCGCTGCTGGACACCTAGTACTGCCTCCCCAGACCCTGATAGCCGAAGCTCACGTAGACCCGGTTGTTGTTCGCGCTGAAGGTCTCGAACTGGTAGCGCTGCCAGAAATATTCATAGCCGCCCTGCACGAAGAAGTTGCGGCTGAGCAAGTACTTGAGGTCGAATCCCGTCCGATAATAGGTGCGGTCGCTGCCGGCGAGGTTCGCCGTGAGACCGTGGTTCTTGAGGGCGATGGCCGCCGTCGACAGCGTGAAGCGGGGCGTGACGTTGCGCGAGTACTGGAGGCGTACCTGCTCGCTCACGTACACGCCCCCGCCGCCCGAGGGTGTGATGATGCGACCGGCATCGAACCGGAACTGCTGGATCTGGCCCTTGTACTCACCGTTCAAGCGCAAGCCCCAGGTATTCGAGGTGTCCTTGAAGAAGACGCTCACCTGCTCGCCGCTGTATTCGTCGAGATGGACCACGGTGCGCTGGTAGCTCCCCTGGATGCCGGTCGTGAGCAGCGGGGTCCAGCTGCGATCGAAGTTGACGCTCACTCCGCCGGCATTGGCCTGCGATTCGATGTGCGTCGCCTCGTACTGCGACGCGTAGACGCCGACCGTGACGTCGTCCTGCTGCGTGAGATCGTGGCGCAGATAGGTGCGCGCCTGGTAGTAGCGAAAGTTCACCGCATCGAAGGCGTTGTCGGGCGAATAGTTGAATTGCTGGTAGATCCCGGAGACCCCGAGGGCGGTGAGCGGCGTCACGCTGTAGCTGTAGTCGGGGACCAGCAGCACCGAGGTGCGCACGCCGCCCGTCACGGTATGTCCGGTGTCGGGCGAGGTCGGGGACGGCGGACCGATGTTGCTGTAGAAGGCCGAGTCGCGCTCGGCGAACAGATCATCGCGCCGCTGCACGTCGAGATAAACGCCGCCCTTGCTGCGCTGCGTGCGAAACGAGCTGTCGAGATCGAGGTATTCCTCGAGCCGGTTGTCCGTGGTGTCGCTCGGATAGTCGCGATAGTCGACACGCGGATGGATGATCGTGTCACTCGAGGGCGTCGAGATCCCGACCAACGCCTCGGCATCGCCGATGTACCCCGGCGTGTTGGTGTTCGGACCTGGAACGAGGTCGATATTGCTGTTCGTCTCGCCCTCGAGCGAGACGATCGGCTGCCACCACACCTCCGCCGCCGGCGCGGAGCGCACACCGAGCAGCGCAAGAGCGACGCAGGCGCATCGTCCCGCGCACCGGGCGCGCCGATCAGGGCACGACGACCACATCACCGCTTTCCAGTTGGATGTTCTCGTCGAGCTCCCGGCCGCTGCTCACGCCGCTGTAGCGGAAGTGGAGCACACGCTGCGCGGCGCCGCTGCTGCGGATGATGACGATGCCGTCGAGCTTCGCATAGGGATTGCCGCCGCCCGCGAGCGCGAGCGCCTGCAGCACGTTGAGCGTCGGATTCATGATGAAGAACCCGGGCTTGTTGACCTGGCCGATGACGTAGACGACATTGCCCTGGACCTGCGTCACCATCACGGTCGCGATCGGCTCGGCGATGTACTTCTTGAGGCGCGCCTGCATCTCGGCGCGCACCTGCTCGACGGTCTTGCCGGCCGCCAGGATCTCGCCGACGAGCGGATAGGAGATCTTGCCGTCCGGAGTGATGGTGATCTCCTGGGGCAAGAGCTTGGGGTCGTCGTACACCCCGAGGATGACCTTGTCGCCCGGATGCAACTTGTAGTCCGGGAGTGCCTGCGCCTTGAGCGCCCCACTCGCGAAGCAGCCGAGAGCGATGAGCGTGATGATCCGAATTGAACGCGCGGCGGGCCTCGCGGCTCGTCGTGAAGCATGCATTGTTGTCCCGTACTCCTCTTGTGACTGACGCTCTCATGGGGAACGTTTGCGCGTCGTCAAGGCACGGTCGTCGCCGCGCGTGAAACCTTCGCGCCGATGCGACGATCCCCTTCAGTGCAGTATACAGCGCTCTCCTGCGCGGCCAAGACGCATCCGGCGCGCACTGCTCCAGCGCGCTCGTGTCGGTGATCCGGTGCACGTAGTTCTTACAATTATGTTAGGTCGGAACACAACGACGCCTCGCCGGCGCGCCGCTTGTGCCCCGGAACGCCCCTCATTAGGCTTGCGGGCGATGTGGCGTACGATCGCGCTCGCTGTCCTCGCGCTGTCGGGCTGCACCAGCCAGTCACCGCGCGACACGGCGCCCCGCGCGCCCTATCCCTCGAGCCGAGTCGTGCGCGGCATCGACTGGGACTTCGCCACCCTCGAGACCCACCGGCAGGCGCATGGCAGCGACCTGTGGCCCTGCGCCTGGGCGGTGGACGATGCGCTCTACTGCGCCTGGGGCGACGGCGGCGGCTTCGACGGAGACGACGACCACATCGGCCGGGTGAGTCTCGGATTTGCGCGGGTGATCGGCATGCCGAGCGCCGCGGATCCGGCCGCCGTCGTCGGCCGCAACGTCTGGGGTGCCCTGCCCTATGCCGAGACGAGCGCAACCTTCGGCGGCAAGGTCGGCAGTCTCACCGCGGTCGGCGGCGTGCTCTATGCACACGGCGGATTCTGGACATCCGACGTCACGCGGGACCCGGCGCAGCGCAGCGGGCGGGGTCCGCTCTCGACCGTCGCGTGGTCGGGCGACGGCGCGCACAGCTGGCACCTCGCGCCCTGGTCGAGCCGGGCGCCGCTCGGCGCCTTCCTCGACCGCGGGCGGGACTCGCCCGCCGACATCCCGCCCTACGTGCTGCTCTACACGATGCATGCCGGTGACGATCGACATCTCTACCTCGAGCGCACCCGCCCGGCCCGGCTGCTCGAGGATCCCGCCGCCCCCGGCGTGCGCGAGTTCTTCGCCGGTCTCACGTTCTGGCGCCGCGCACCCCGCTGGTCAGCCGATCCGCGCGCTGCGCGCCCGGTGTTCGAGGATGCCCACCATGTCGAGGGCCCGACGGTCACGCTCGATCGAGGTCTCGGCCGGTATCTCTTGACCGCCGGGCACTATGCCTCGGGCAACGACGATGACTCCTCCGCGGGACAGGTCGGCCTTTTCGAGGCGCCCAATCCCTGGGGGCCATGGCGCACGATCGGCTACTACGAGCAGTGGGGCGGCGCAGCGCTCAACCGCGAGACGCACGGTGATTTTCTCGGACTGCGCATCCCCTCGAAGTGGATCTCCTCCGAGGGTACGGAGCTGTGGGCCGTATTCTCGGGGCCGCGCTCGTTCGACGCATTCAACCTCGTGCGTGCGCGCCTGATCGTGCGCGGAGAGCGGTAAAAGACGGGACTCAAGAAATCCCGGAAAACCCCGTTTTCTCGGGTTTTCTGGCATGATGGGGTGCTTCGGATAGGCATCACGCCAAGGAAATGTCCGCTCTTGCTGCGGCAACTCTCAATGTTTGCACTGGTCGGGAGCTTGGCGACCGCCGCGCAGTACGCCGTGCTCATCGTTCTGGTGCTCGCTGGCATGACGGCACCGCTCGCCTCGGCGGTCGGATTCGTGCTGAGCGCCTCGCTGAACTACTGGTGTAACTACCACTACACCTTCCGCAGCCGTCAGCAGCATGCCGTGGCGGCGATGCGCTTCATCGCGGTGGGCGGCTTGGGACTCGCGCTCAACTCGGTGATCGTTTACGTCCTCGTCGGCATCCAGTGGCACTATCTGCTGGCGCAGGTCTGCGCAACGGCCGCCGTGCTCGCGTTCAATTTCGCGGCAAACCGCAGCTGGACGTTTGCCGCGGCCCGCCAGGGCGCGGCGAGAGGCGCACTCGAGCCGCCCGCGCTCGCGGCACGTGCCCTCGCCGACCGCGACCTTCTGCTCATCCTCGGCCTCACGGCGGGCATCCGGCTTGCGATCTGTCTCGTGACCGATAATCAGCCGGGCGATGCGGACCTGCGGGCCGTGCTCTCCGGCGTGTGGTCGCTCCATCCGCAGTGGATCAAGGTGGGGCCCTGGCTGCCGTTGCACTTCTACACGACCGGCGTGCTCACCTGGCTCTTCGGCAACCCCATCACCGCGGGCAAGGCATTGAGTTTCGTGATGGGGACGCTCACGGTGGTGCCGCTCTTCCTGCTCACGCAACGTCTGTTCGACCGTCCGACCGCGCTCGTGACGGCCGTGCTGTTCAGCGTGTACGGCACCGAGATCGATCTGTCGTGCGTCGTCATGTCCGAGGCCCCCTTCATCTTCTTCACGACCTGGGCCGCGTACCTTCTGTTTCGCGAGACGAGCAGCGAGCATCCCCGCGGTCGCTTCCTCATCGCCGCGGCACTGCTCATGTCGCTCGCGGGCGGCTTCCGCCAGGAGGCCTGGCAGCTTTCGGCCCTCTTCGCGGCTTGTCTGCTCCTCGATCGGCGCACACGAGCATGGGCCGTACCGTTCGCCGCCGTTGCGCTCACGTCCTTCGCGGTTTTCTCGATCTCGAACGTGATCCAGGATCGCGGCTGGCTGCACTCCGTGAGCGGCGTCGGACACGCCAAATCCAAGGAGGCGCTGTACCATCACTTCAGCGCAGCCGAGAACGTGATGCGCTGGCTATGGATCGCCGTGCAATCGCCGGGGCCCTTCATCTCGGTACTGTCCGCCTGGGGCCTGTATCGCGCGCTCCGACAACGCAGCCGCATGAGCCTCGGGCTGATCGCGCTCGCGTTCCTCGTGCCGTACGTGGTGCTCTCACTCGCACGACCGCAGTGGCAACCCCAGTCACGCTATCCGCTCGTGTTCTTCGAGCTCATGCTGCCCTATGGTGCGGCAGCCCTGCTCGCGCTGCGCCATCGCACTCAGGTCCGGCATGCCGTGCTGCTCATTGTCGTTCTCAGCGTCGCCGGGCAGGCCCTGAGCTACGCGAGGCGCTCGCATCTCGGACTGCCGGTGCCCGACTACGAGCCGAGCGATGTGAGCGCCTGGCGGTGGCTGCGAGCGCACGCCGGCACCGATGAGCGGCTCATCGTCGAGGACATCGACTGGAGAGCGCCCGGCCTCATTGCGCATAGCGGGCTTTATGGGCACGACTATCGCATCGTCTCGGGCAAGGAGGATACGGCGGTGCTCGATGAGATGCTGCACGAGAGCCCCGGCCAAGCGGTGCTGCTGGTGCTGCACTCGCCGCTCACGAGGTGGCTGCCGGGCGTGCAGAGAGCCGGCACGATCGAGTTTGCCAACGCCGACTACCGGATCGTGCGCCTCAAGGACGGGCCCTCATGATCGTGACCCGGCTAAATCGTGCCATCAAGCTCAGCGTCGTCGTTCCCTGCTTCAACGAGGAAGAAGCGCTGCCCCTCGCAGCCGCCGAGCTGGAAGCGGTGCTGCGACTGCTGATGGAGCAGGGTCTGGTCGCATCCGACAGCAACCTATGGCTCATCGACGACGGCAGCACCGATGCGACCTGGGCGCTCATCGAGGCGCTCGCCGCGAGCTCGGATTTGTTCGTCGGGATGAAGCTGTCGCGCAATCGGGGTCATCAGAACGCGCTGCTGGCGGGTCTTCTGAGCGCGGACGGCGAGGCGATCGTGTCGATCGACGCGGATCTGCAGGATGATACGGCGGCCATCGAGCGCATGGTGAGCGCCCATCTCGGCGGCTACGAGATCGTCTACGGTGTGCGCCGCGCCCGCGACAAGGACACGTTCTTCAAGCGCTGGACGGCGCTCGGCTACTATCGGGCCCTGCGGATGCTGGGCGCGGACATCATGCCAAACCACGCCGATTTTCGCCTGATGGGCCGCGCCGCGATCGAGGCGCTACGCGACTTCGGCGAGGTGAATCTGTTTCTACGCGGCATCGTCCCGCAGCTCGGCTTCCGCTCCACGAGCGTCTTCTACGAGCGAAGGGCGCGCGTGGCGGGCGAGTCGAAGTATCCGCTCGGCAAGATGCTCCGACTGGCGCTCGACGGGGTCACCTCGTTCAGCGCCGTGCCGCTGCGCCTCATCGCGGCGCTCGGAGGGCTGGTGTGCCTGTTCAGCCTGCTGATGGTGCTTTGGGTGCTGTTCATCCGCCTGTTCACCGATCGCGCGCTGCCCGGATGGGCCTCGACCACGGTGCCGATTTACTTTCTCGGCGGCGTGCAGCTCCTCTGCATGGGCATCATCGGGGAATACGTCGCCAAGATTTACACCGAAACCAAGTCGAGGCCGCGCTACGTCGTCGAGAAGGTCGCGCGCCGCATCGCGTGCCGCCCGGTTGCGCTGGCTTCCGGCGTCCTCGATGAGCCGCCTGAGCACCTCCCCGCTGCCGATGCAACAGAATCCCCGGGGTCCGTGATGAAGCTCACAGTTCTCACCAATCAGAGCGTCGAGGGGATCACAAAATTCTAGCATCGAGCATCGCCAGTAAATTGACCGGGGGGATGGCACCATGGACATGAGAATCGATCGCAGGCTCGAGGCCTGCATGCGGCTTGCAGTCCTTTCGAGCATCGCGCTCCTGCTCAACGCCTGCGGTGGCGGCGGCGGCGGCGGCGGCGGGGGCGGCGGCACCACGACGTACACCATCGGCGGCTCGGTCAGTGGACTCATGGGCACAGGCCTCGTGCTTCTGGACAACGGTGGCAATAGTCTGGCCGTGTCGGCGGGTGCCTCGACCTTCACCTTCACGACGGCTCTGGCCGGCGGCGCCAGCTACGCAGTCACCGTCGGCACCCAGCCCACGAATCCATCACAGACCTGTACGGTCTCGGGCGGCTCGGGCACGGTCGGCGCCGCCAACATCAGCAGCGTCAAGGTGAGCTGCGTGACCGGCGCCTTCACGGTCGGCGGCACGATCAAGGGTCTCACGGGCACGGGGCTCGTCCTGCAGATCAACGGCGGCGGCAATCTCAACATCGCCGCGAATGCGACCAGCTTTACTTTCCCCACGCCGCTCACTTCGGGGACCGCGTACACCGTGACGGTGAAGACGCAGCCTTCGAGCCCGACGCAAACCTGCAGCGTGGCGAATGGCACGGGTACCGTCGGCGTGGCGGCCGTGACCAACGTCTCGATCAGCTGCGCCACCGGCGCCTACACGGTCGGCGGCTCGGTCTCGGGCCTCACCGGCACGGGTCTCGTCCTGCTCGACAACGGCGGCGATGCGCTGCCGCTCGCAGCGAATGCCACCAGCTTCACGTTCAAGACCCCGGTGGGCAGCGGACAGCCCTACGCGGTGACGGTGAAGACACAGCCTTCAGGCCCGGCCGAGACCTGCACCGTCACGGCGGGCGCAGGCACGGTGATGGCCGCAAACATCACCACGGTGGTCGTCAGCTGCGTGCCCGTCGCCTACACCATCGGCGGCACGATCTCGGGCTTGACCGGCAGCGGCTTCGTGCTCCAGGACAACGGCGGTGACAACCTCGCGGTGGCCGCGAATTCGACGAGCTTCACCTTCAAGACACCGCTCGCGCCGGGGGCCAACTATGCCGTGACCGTGTCGACGCAGCCGGCGGGACCGAAGGAATACTGCTCGGTCGCCATGGGCAGTGGCACTGTGCCGGCCGCGAACGTCACCACGGTTGCGATCAATTGCAACCCGTTCGGCCGCTTCCTCTATGTCGTCGATGGCACCGACAGCGACATCACGGGGTTCACGATCGACAACACCAGCGGCAAGCTGACGCTGATGGCGGGCAGCCCCTTCACGGCCGACACCGGCTCGCAGGCCATCGCCGTGGATCCGACCGGCCAGTACGTCTACGTCGTCAACAAAAAAGCCGCCGATGTGAGCACGCTCACGCCCGATCAGACCACGGGCGCGCTCACGCTCGTGGGACAGAACAAGACGAGCAACACCAACGGCTTCTCGATCGCGATGTCACCGCTCGGTGACCTGCTGTTCGTGGGCGGGGCTTCCAACCCCTCGACGGGCAGCGACAACATCTTCGTCTTCAACCGCGACACGAGCAGCGGGGTGCTGACGGCCGATCCGAACGCCCCGTACGGAGCGAGCGTCGATGATGTGGGCCTCGCCGTCGATCCGACCGAGACCTTCCTGTTTGCGACGGCCAATCAACATCATGAGCTCAACACGTACTTCATCAACAACAGCCCCATCCTCACGGAGAACGCGGATGGGCCCTTCAGCACCTCCTCGCAGCCCTGGAAGGTGGTCGTGAGCCCGAACAGCAACGCGAGCAGCGGCTTCGTCTACTCGGCGGACGCGGGCGTCGGGCGCATCAGCGCCTTCTCCTACATCGCCACGGGCTCGTGCACCCCGGGGCCCTGCCCGGGCGATCTCACCGAGCTCACGGCCAAGGGCTCGCCGTATCCGGCCGGCGGCAACGCGAGCGGTCTGCCCGCGAGCGAAGGGCTCGCCATCGATCCGACGGGCACCTACCTCTACGCCACCAACTACTCGAATGGCACGGTCTGGTCCTACTCGATCAACGCGGACGGCAGTCTCACGGCGATCAGCGTGGGCGTCGGTTCGGGCACGAGCGCCACTCCCGGCCCGACCGACATCGTGGTCGATCCGAACGGTCCGTACGTGTTCGTGGTGAATACCGCGGAGAATTCGGTCACGGTGTTCCTGAGCACGAACGGCGCGCTCTCGCAGGTGCAGACCTACCCGGTGGGTGCCGGACCGCTGTCGATCGCCGTCGATTAGCGCGGCGACGCGCGCGGTCCGCGGCGCTCCCCCCGGGGCGTCCGCGGACCGCGGGCGGGGACCAGTGAAGAGGCATCGGCGGCAGCCGGCGGCGAGAGCCCGCGCCGAGACTATCCTACTCGAGATAGTGCGCCGTGGTCCGCTGGCGCACATCGCTGCGGCTGACGCCGGGCGCCGTCTCGATCAGCTGGAACGCATCGTGGCGCGTCGGGCGTGAGAACACGGCAAGCTCCGTGATCACCCTATCGACCACGTTGACCCCGGTGAGCGGCAGCTCGCAGCGCTGCTTGAATTTCGCCTCCCCGTCCTTTGAGCAGTGCTCCATCACCACGACGATGTGACGCACCCCGGCCACGAGATCCATCGCGCCGCCCATGCCCTTGACCATCTTGCCCGGGATCATCCAGTTGGCGAGGTCACCGTTCTCGGCGACCTCCATCGCGCCGAGCACGGCCATGTCGATGTGTCCGCCCCGAATCATGGCGAAGCTGTCCGCCGAGGAGAAGTACGAGCTCATGGGCAATGCCGTCACCGTCTGCTTGCCGGCATTGATGAGATCCGGATCCTCCTCGCCTTCGAGCGGGAAGGGCCCGATACCGAGCAGGCCGTTCTCCGACTGCAGAATGACCTTCATTCCGGGCGGAATGTAATTCGCCACCAGTGTCGGAATGCCGATGCCGAGGTTGACGTAGTAGCCGTCCTTGAGCTCTTGCGCCGCGCGTGCGGCCATTTCCTCACGAGACCACGGCATGGGTGCCCTCCGTTCGTTTGCGCACGGTTCTCTTCTCGATGGGCTTCACATAGGGTGCGCCGCACAGAATTCGCTTCACGTAGATTCCCGGGGTGTGGATCTGGTCCGGATCGAGCGTGCCGGCCTCGACCAGCTCCTCGACCTCGGCCACCGTGACCCGACCGGCGGTCGCCATGTTCGGATTGAAATTGCGCGCCGTCTTGCGATACACGAGGTTGCCCTCCGTGTCGCCCTTCCAGGCCTTGACCAAGGACACATCCGCCACGAGCCCGGTCTCGAGCACATAGGTCTCGCCGTCGACCGTGCGCTGCTCCTTGCCATGCGCAACCAGCGTGCCGGCGCCCGTGCGCGTGAAGAAGGCGTAGATGCCAGCGCCGCCCGCGCGGATACGCTCGGCGAGCGTCCCCTGGGGGTTGAACTCGAGCTCGAGCTCACCGGCGAGGTACTGGCGCTCGAATTCCTTGTTCTCCCCCACGTAGGAGGAGATCATCTTGCGGATCTGGCGGCTTTTCAGCAGCAGGCCGAGGCCGCCCTCATCGGTCCCGGCGTTGTTCGACACGACGGTGAGGCGCTTCACGCCCGATGCATGCAGCGCCCCGATCAGCTTCTCCGGAATGCCGCAGAGGCCGAACCCGCCGCACATCAGCGTGATCCCATCCTGGATGACACCCCGCAGGGCAGAGGCCGCATCGGGGTAGACTTTCGAGCTCATGAATTCAGCTTCCCTCGGTTCACCGGGGCCGCAGTATAACCGAGCGGGGGCAGCGGGAAATTCAGCTCGAGGATGCGGCCTCGGCCACGCGCTCGCGCGTCGCCGCACGCAGGTGCGGCCGCAGGTACAGATGCTCCCGCGTGGTCAAGTTGATGTCCGCGCATATCTGCGGCCGCTCACCGCACGAGCTCAGCCGCACCTTGCGAAGCACGGTGACGAGCTGCGCCTGGATCTCCAGGCGTGCCATGAACTCCCCGATGCAGTTGCGAGGCCCGCTACCGAAGGGGCACAGGGCCGCTCGGGACCCCTCCCCGGGCCCCTCGAAGCGCTCGGGCTCGAACTGGTCGGGCCGCTCCCAGAACGCGGGATGGCGCTGGATGAGATAGGGTGAGATGAAGATCTCGGTGCCTGCCGGGACGAAGAACTCCCCGAGCTGGTCATCGTGCAACGATCGGCGGGTCACCAGCCATGCGGGAGGATAGAGGCGCAGCGCCTCCTCGATCACCCGCTGCAGGTACGGGAGCCTCTTCATCGACTCGACGGTGAGCGGCCCCGCGCCGCCCCGCGCGTCGATCTCCGTGAGCAAGCGCTTCTCGATGCGAGGGTGCGTCGCCAGCAAATACCAGGTCCAGGCCAGAATGCTGGCGGTGGTCTCATGTCCCGCCACGGCGAGGGTGAGGACCTCGCTCGCGAGCTGCGAGTCCGACATCGGCTCGCCGCTGTCGCGATCGCGCGCTTTGAGTATGCGGCCGAGAAGGTCGTCCCCGTCCCGGTCCCGCTCTCGCCGGGCGCGAGCGATCGAAGTGACGAGCTCGCGCCGCGCACTGAACCCCCGCGCGAACTCGAGGTCCCGCGGATCGTCCGCGATCAGATCGAACTCGCCCGCCACGCTCGGGTAATCCTCGCCGAACAATGCGCGCAACGTGATCTCGAGCGTCACGCGGCTCATATCGGCGCTGACGTCCACGCTCGTGCCGTCCTGCGCGGCCTGCGCCCAGCGGGCGCAGAGCGGCTCGTTCACCCGCACGATGAGCGGCAGCAGCGCGCCGATGGCCGGACGGCTGAAAGCGGGTTGCAGCATGCGCCGCTGCCTCACCCAGAGCGGCCCGTTGCTCGAGAGGAGCCCGTTGCCGAGACTCAGCGAGATGCGTGTGATCGCGGCGCTCTTGCGCACGTAGTTGCGCCAGCGAGTCACCAGCACATGATGGGCATGGGCGGGGGCGCTCAGGACGTAGACGGTGCGGCCGTAGATGCTCGCCTGGAACAGGTCGCCGTACCGCGAGCGCTGCTCCGCGAGCCAGGGCAGCAGCTCACCGGCCGGATCGTAGGGATCGGAGGGACCCGGCGGCCGGCGGCTGGGGCGTGACATGAGATCACGCTAGCCAAAGCCGTCATCAGCGGATGTCGGACGCACTCTACGGAGCGCGTCGGCGCACCCCAGCAGGAATTTCAGTAGCGATAATGCTCCGTCTTGAACGGCCCCTGTCGCGGCACACCAATATAGCGGGCCTGCGCATCGGTGAGCTCGGTGAGCTGCGCGCCGAGTTTCGAGAGCTGCAATCGCGCAACCTTCTCGTCGAGGTGCTTGGGCAGCACGTACACTCCGACCGGATACTTCGCGGTCTCGGTGAAGAGCTCGATCTGCGCGAGCACCTGGTTCGCGAACGAGGAGCTCATGACGTACGACGGATGACCAGTGCCGCAGCCCAGGTTTACCAGACGTCCCTGGGCCAGCAGGATGATGCGCTTGCCGTCCGGGAAGATCACGTGATCGACCTGCGGCTTGATGTTCTCCCAGGTGTACTGGGTGAGTGAGGCGACCTCGATCTCGTTGTCGAAGTGGCCGATGTTGCACACGATCGCCTGGTTCTTCATGCGCCGCATGTGCTCGTGCGTGATCACGTGCATGTTGCCGGTCGCCGAGACGAAGATGTCGGCCTTGTCGGCCGCATAATCCATCGTGACGACCCGGTAGCCCTCCATCGCGGCCTGCAGAGCACAGATCGGATCGATCTCGGTCACCCATACCTGGGCCGAGAGCGCCCGCAACGCCTGCGCAGAGCCCTTGCCGACGTCCCCGTACCCTGCGACCACCGCAACCTTGCCCGCAATCATCACGTCGGTCGCGCGCTTGATGGCATCGACGAGCGACTCGCGACAGCCGTAAAGATTGTCGAACTTGGACTTGGTCACCGAGTCATTCACGTTGAAGGCCGGGAACGCGAGTCGCCCCTCCTTGGCCATCTGTGCGAGCCGCTTGACCCCGGTGGTCGTCTCCTCGGTCACGCCACGAATCCTGCCGATGCGCGTCGAGTACCACTTCGGGTCGTGCTTGAGCTTGGCGCGAATCGCGGCGAACAGCGCCTTCTCCTCCTCGCTCGAGGGGGCGGCAATGATCGAGGGGTCCTGCTCGGCGCGCGTGCCGAGATGCAGCAGCAGCGTCGCATCCCCCCCATCGTCGAGGATCATGTTCGCGTAGCCCTCGGGCCACTCGAATATTCGATGGGTGTAGTCCCAGTACTCGGGGAGCGTTTCGCCCTTGACGGCGAACACCGAGGTGCCCTGCGCGGCGATGGCCGCTGCCGCATGGTCCTGGGTCGAGTAGATGTTGCAGGAGGCCCACCGGACCTGCGCGCCGAGGGCCTGCAGCGTCTCGATGAGAACGGCCGTCTGAATCGTCATGTGGAGCGATCCGGCGATGCGCGCTCCGCGCAACGGCTGACCGGTCGCATACTCCTCGCGAATCGCCATGAGACCCGGCATCTCGGTCTCGGCGATCTTGATCTCCTTCTTTCCCCACTCGGCCAGAGCGAGATCCTTCACGACGTGATCGGATCGAACCTTCATGGCTGCACTCATTGCATTCTCCTCACAGACAATTGGGTTGTGCGGCGCGTCTCACGCGGCGCGCGTGCTCTTGAGCTCCGCGGCGAGAGCCTCCGCGCGGTCGATACGCTCCCACGTGAACTCCTCCTCCTTGCGGCCAAAGTGACCGTAGGAAGCGGTCTTCTGATAGATCGGGCGCGACAGGTCGAGCATCTCCCGCAGGCCGTACGGCGTCAGATCGAAGTGAGCGCGGACGATCTCGGTCAGCCGCGCATCGGGCACTTTGCCGGTCCCGAACGTCTCCACCATGATCGAGGTGGGCTCGGCGACGCCGATGGCATAAGACAACTGCACCTCGCAGCGCTCGGCGAGCTCCGCCGCCACGATGTTCTTCGCAACATAGCGCGCTGCGTAGGCGGCCGAGCGATCGACCTTGGTCGGATCCTTCCCGGAGAAGGCGCCTCCCCCGTGCCGGGCAAATCCGCCGTAGGTGTCGACGATGATCTTGCGTCCCGTGAGCCCGCAATCCCCGACCGGCCCGCCGATGACGAAACGCCCCGTGGGATTGATATGGTACTTGGTGCGCTTGTCGACCCACTTGGCGGGGAGCACGGGCTTGAGGATTTCCTCCATCACGGCCTCGCGCAAATGCTTGGTGCTGATGTCATCGGAATGCTGGGTGGAGAGCACCACGGCATCGAGACCCACGGGCCGGTCGTCCTCGTAGCGCAGCGTCACCTGACTCTTGGCATCGGGGCGCAGCCAGGACAGCTTGCCCTGCTTTCGCACCTGCGCCTGGCGCTTCACCAGGCGGTGCGCCAGAGTGATGGCTGCGGGCATGAGGACATCGGTCTCATTGGTCGCGTAGCCGAACATCAGGCCCTGGTCGCCCGCGCCTTGCTTGCGCTCATCCTTGCGGTCGACACCCTGCGCGATGTCCGGGGATTGCTTGCCGATGATGTTGATGACGCCGCAGCTTGCACCGTCGAAACCCATGTCCGAATGATCGTAGCCGATGTCGAGCACGGTCTTGCGCACCAGCGCTTCGACGTCCACCCAGGCGCTCGTGGTGATCTCGCCGGCGACGATCACGACGCCGGTCTTCACGAGGGTCTCGCAGGCGACGCGCCCGCGCGGATCGGCGGCCAGGATGGCATCCAGCACCGCATCGGAGATCTGATCGGCCACCTTGTCCGGGTGGCCCTCGGAGACCGATTCGGAGGTGAAGGAGAAATGTTTGCTCATGAGTCATACCCCATCGGGTGCGGTGCCAAAATTCTGTCGATAGCGCTGCCGGAGTTCGGCGGGCGTGAATGAGTGATTCTGCGGTCCACGGCACTCGGCCTTGATCGACCCCAGGAGCGAGGCCAGGCGGCCCGCGGTCGGCCAGTCGAGACCGTGCAGCAGACCGTGAATTAGACCAGCCCGATAGGCATCCCCGCAACCCGTGGGGTCGATCACGGCCTTGGGCTTCACCGCGGGAATCTCGAAAACCTGTCCGGCCGCGCGGATGACGGATCCTGCGGCGCCGCGGGTGATGATCAGCGCCTCCACCCGCGCCGCCACCTCATCGACCGACAGGCCGGTTCTCTGCGAGAGCAGGCTCCACTCGTAGTCGTTCACCGTCACCCAGCGCGCCCGCGCAATGAAGCCCTCGAGCTCCGGGCCGTCGAACATCGGCAGCCCCTGGCCGGGATCGAAGATGAAGGGGATGTTCTCTGCGGTAAACTGCGCGGCATGCTCGAGCATCGCCTGCCGCCCGTCGGGCGCAATGATGCCGAGCGCGACCTCGAAGCGATGCGCGTCGCTGATGCGGTTCAGATGCGCGAGCTGCATGGCGCCCGGATGAAAGGCGGTGATCTGATTGTCGTCCAGGTCCGTGGTGATGAATGCTTGAGCGGTGTAGGTCTCATCCACCACCTTGATGTGATCCAGGGGGATGCCGAGCTCCGCCAGGCGCAGTCGATAAGGCTCGAAATCCCGCCCTGCCGTCGCCATCGGCACACCGCGGTCGCCGAGGAGCTTGAGACCATAGGCAATATTGGCGGCGCAGCCGCCGAATTCACGTCGCATCTCCGGGACGAGGAAGGAGACGTTCAGGATGTGCAGGCGCTCGGGAAGAATGTGCGACTTGAAGTGATCCGGAAAGACCAGAATCGTGTCAAAAGCGACCGAGCCGCAGATCAACGCACTCTTGTCTCGCCGGCGCGCCGGCGGTGCTGCATCAACCATCGATCACCCTGCTGAAAAGCGCATCTTACCTGGAAGACCCCGCCGCCGGGGCCGGCCATGAGGGGATGACCGTTTCCCAGATGTCATAAGGAGCCGGTAACTGGACCGCCGCCGGGATAAAATGAGCGCCGCGGGTCACCGCCCGCTCAAGACGGCGATTGCATGTACGTGGTCACTGGCGGCGCAGGCTTCATCGGCTCCAACCTCGTGGCCTCGCTGGCCGCCCGCGGGGAGGAGGTGGTCGTCTGCGACTGGCTGGGTCGCGATGAGCGCTGGCGCAACCTGGCGAAGCACGCGGTCCGCGATGTCATCGCCCCGGAATCGCTGATGCCCTGGCTCGCGCGAAACGGCGATGCCATCGAGGCCGTGCTGCACTTCGGCGCGGTGAGCTCGACCCACGAAACCGACGTCGACCTGCTCATCGCCCGCAACGTGCGCCCCTCGATCGATCTTCTCGAGTGGTGTGCCGCATCGGGCGTGCGGCTCATCTACGCCTCCTCCGCGGCGACCTACGGCGACGGCGAGGCCGGGTTCGAGGATGTCTGCAGCGAGAGCGCGCTTGCGAAGCTTCGGCCCCGCAACGCCTATGGCTGGAGCAAGCATCTGGTGGATCGGCGCATCGCCCGCGACCTCGAGCGCGGCGCGCGCCTGCCACCGCAGTGGGTCGGACTGAAGCTGTTCAACGTCTATGGCCCCAACGAGTATCACAAGGGCTCGATGCGCAGCCTGATCGCGAAGAGCTGCGCGAGCCTCGCGCGCGGCGAGCCGCTCGCGCTTTTTCGCAGCTACCGTGCGGACTGCGCCGACGGTGCGCAGCGCCGCGACTTCATCTTCGTCGACGATTGCATCGACGTCGTCCTTTGGTTGCTGGCGCACCCCACGGTGAGCGGCCTGTTCAACGTCGGCTCGGGCGCGGCCAGGAGCTGGCTCGAGCTCGCCGAAGCGCTCTTTGATGCGCTCGAGCGTGAGCCGCAGATCCGCTTCATCGACATGCCGGCCGAGCTGATCGAGCACTATCAGTACTTCACCGAGGCGCCGATCGCACGCTTGCGTGCGGCCGGCTACGATCGGCCGTTCACGCCGCTCGAATCCGGTGTATCACAGTACGTCCGCCAATTCCTGACCCGGAGCGACCCCTACCGATGAGCGCTCATCGCGACGTCGAGAGCCGGCTCGAGCAGGAGCTGCGCGAGCATCGGGCCGTCTTCGAGGCGACGGTTGCCGTGCTGGCTCCCACATTTCTCAATGCGCTCGACCTCATCGAGAGCGCCGTTCGGGGCGGTGGCAAGCTGCTCCTGTTCGGTAATGGCGGCAGCGCCGCCGATGCGCAGCACATTGCCGCCGAGCTGATCATCCGCTACAAGAGCGATCGGGCACCGATCGCTGCGCTCGCGCTCACGACCGATACCTCGGCCTTGACCGCGGCGGGGAACGATATGGGATTCGAGGCCATCTTCGAGCGGCAGGTCGCGGGTCTCGCACGCGCACCCGATGTGGTCATCGGTCTCTCGACCTCGGGTCGAAGCCCCAATGTACTGCGCGGACTGCGACAGGCGCGTGCGATGGGCCTCGCCACGATCGGCCTCACCGGGGCGAGCGGAGGCGAGATGGGCGCCCTCTGCGATGTGCTGCTCACCGTGCCCTCGACGGTGACCGCCCGCATCCAGGAGATGCACGCCCTGATCGGTCACATCTGGTGCAAGCTCCTCGAGGAGCGGCTCGGGATGGTCTAGCGCTCATGCAATACACGGCCTCGATGCGTCTCCTCGAGAAGTTTCACGGCGCACGCGTGCTCGTGGTCGGCGACCTCATGCTCGATCGGTTCGTGTACGGCGGCGTCGAGCGCATCTCGCCCGAGGCGCCGATTCCGGTGGTGCGCGTCGACCGCTCCGCCGACATGCCCGGCGGCGCCGCGAACGTCGCGCGCAATCTCGCCGACCTGGGAGCGCGGGTTACGCTTCTCGGGGTGGTCGGCGAGGATCAAAGCGCTGCGGATCTGCGTGCACGCATCGCCGATTCGCCGACCATCGAGGCCCATCTCATCGCCGATCCCTCGCGACCGACCTCCGTGAAGACCCGCTACGTCGCCGACGGACAGCAGGTGATGCGGGCCGACCGCGAGAGCTGCGCACCCCTCGAGGCGCCGACGGCGCGGCTTCTCTGCGAATCGCTCGAGCCGGCGATCTCCGGCCATGACCTCGTCGTTCTGTCCGATTACGCGAAGGGGGTGCTCTCCGATGAGGTGACCCGCCGCGCGCTCGACGCCGCGCGCGCCGCAGGCAAGCGGATCATCGTCGATCCGAAATCGCGCAGCTTCGCGAAGTATCGGGGCGCCACCCTCATCACCCCGAATCGCCTCGAGCTGCAGCAGGCGAGCGGTCGTGACTGCGCAAGCCTCGAGGAGGTCTATGCGGCTTCGAGATCGCTCATCGACGATGCGCTGTGCGAGTGTCTCGTCGTCACGCTCGGCAAGGACGGCATGGCCGTGATCGGACGCGACACGGCGCTGCACCTCCCGACCGCGGCTCGGCAAGTCTTCGACGTCTGCGGCGCCGGCGACACCGTCGTCGCGACGCTCGCCCTCGGACTGATCGCGGGCGGCGAGGTGGCCGAGGCCGCTTACCTCGCGAACACGGCCGCGGGTCTCGTCGTGGCCAAGCGCGGCACCGCGACCGTCACGACCGGCGAGATCATGGGCTCTCTGATGCCGGCCGACGACCGGACCGATCCATCCAAGATATTCTCGATCGATCGCGTGAAGGAGCGGGTCCAGGCGTGGCGCGAGCGGGGGCTCAAGGTGGCCTTCACCAATGGCTGCTTCGATCTCCTTCATCCGGGGCATGTCTCCCTCCTCGAGCAGGCGCGGCTGAGCGCGGATCGGCTGGTCGTCGGCATCAACGCCGATATCTCGGTCGCTCGGCTCAAAGGTGAGAGTCGGCCCGTACAGGGGGAGGTCGCGCGAGCCACCGTGCTCGCCGCCCTGAAGTCCGTGGACGCCGTCGTGATATTCAGCGAGGACACGCCTCTGGAGCTCATCAAGCTGCTCGAGCCCGATGTGCTCGTCAAGGGAGCCGACTACAGCATCGATTCCATCGTGGGGGCTGATTTCGTCCTCGGACGCGGTGGCCGGGTCGTCCGGGCTGCGATCCTCAGCGGCCACAGCACCACCGATACGGTGCGGCGCATCGGGCGCTCCTCGGTCCGGTGACTTCGGTGCGGAGTGCGACTCGCGGCTCCGATCGGGTGATCGTGCTCGACCGCGACGGCACGCTGGTCATCGATCGCGGTTATCTCGATGATCCGGCAGGACTCGCGTGGACCCCCGGAGCCGCCGAGGCCGTGCGCTGGTGGCACGAGCACGACTACCGCTTGATCGTCATCACCAATCAGTCCGGGGTGGGCCGCGGTCTGTTCACTCTCGAGCGCTTGGCGGCCGTGCACACTCGCCTCGAGGCCATGATGGCGGCGGCCGGTGCGCGGCTCACCGGCCTCTATGTCTGCACGCACCGCCCGGAGGACGGCTGCCTCTGCCGCAAGCCCCAGGTGAGCCTGCTCGAGCAAGCGGCCCGCGAGCACCTCTTCGACGCACGCCGTTGCGTGGTGATTGGCGACAAGGCCTCCGACATCGAGCTCGGGCGACGCGTCGGCGCGCGCACGATCCGAATCGCCGCAGCGGGCACCCTCGCTTCGCCGGACGCCGCCGAGGACCCGGCACCCGATCTCACCGTACAGACGCTCCTCGAGGCAGCCCACGCAGTGACGGACCGGGGCTGGTGAGCTCCGCGCGAACATTTTTTTGCTGCCCCTGCACAAGCGGGTCGGGTCGCGGAGCTGTTCTTTCCGGCGCGGCTGATGATAGGCTTTCTCGCCGCCGGCGCGCCGGGCTCCTCCGTCCCGGAGCGCCGCGGTGACCTTCGACCCATTCCCCGCGCATCGCTCCACGGTCACCGAAAGAATGCTCGCTCGACTCAACCCTCAGCAGGCCTCGATGTGATCCTCGGGCGCTCGCACTTCAGCACCTTCGAGACGGCATGCCGGCGCGAATGGCTGGTCTCGAACGGGCTCGGCGGTTACGCCTGCGGCACGGTGGGCGGAGCGAATACCCGCCGCTACCATGGATTTCTCATCGCGAGCCGCACACCGCCCGTCGGGCGCACGCTCCTCGTCGCCAAGGTGGAGGTCACTCTCGAATACCTGGGGCAGCTCTATCACCTCGGGGTCAACGAATTTGCAGGGGGCGCGGTCGATCCGCGGGGCTTCATCCACATCGAGTCTTTCTCGCTCGAGCACGGCATTCCGCGCTGGCGCTATGCGCTCGCCGATGCGCTCATCGAGCAATGCATCTTCATGGCGCCGGATGCGCAGACGAGCTACCTGACCCTCGAGGTCAAGCGTGCCGCGGCGCCTCTGCGCTGTGAGCTCAAGCCTTTGCTCACCCACCGCGATCATCACGCTCAGTCGCGCGGCCAGCAGCCGCTCGAGATGCAGCTGAGCGGGGCGCACCTCGCGGTGCGCGCCGCCCCGGAGCCGGCGTGCCATCTCAGGGTGGAGGGCGCGCGCTTCACGCCGCTCGATGAGTGGTACTGGAATTTCCTGCATCGCGAGGAGTACGCCCGCGGTCTCGATGCGCTCGAGGATCTGTACGCGCCCGGGCGCTTCGAGGGGCCCCTCGAGGCGGGCCGCCCGGCCGTGCTGACGGCGAGCACCGAGCCGGGTCCCCCGCCGGCCGCGGCCGAGGTGCGCGGAATCCTCGAGGCGCGCTCAATGCAGCGACGCGCCGCGCTGCCTCCGGCCGTGCCCGACTGGGTGGCGATGCTCGCGACCGCCACCGACACCTTCATCGCGCATCGCGCCGGCGCCGGCGCTGCGCCCGGCGCGAGCGGCGCGCCGGCCACCGTGATTGCGGGCTTTCCCTGGTTTGCCGACTGGGGTCGTGACACGATGATCGCGCTGCCCGGGCTTGCGACTCTGCTCGGGCGCCACGATGTGACCCGCAGCGCGCTTAGGACCTACGCGGGCTATCTCGATCGCGGCATGCTGCCCAATCGCTTTCCGGATGAGGGGGCGCCGCCCGAGTACAACACGGCCGATGCGACCCTGTGGTTCTTTCGCGCACTCGATGCGCATCTCGAGGCCGAGCGCGATCCCGATCTGGCGCGAGAGCTCGAGCCCAAGCTCATGAGCATCCTGCGTGCACACCACGAGGGCACGCGCTACGGGATCCACGTCGATCCCGCCGATGGCCTGTTGCACGCGGGCGAGCCCGGGACCCAGGTCACCTGGATGGATGCGAAGCAGGGCGATCACGTCTTCACGCCGCGCATCGGCAAGCCCGTGGAGATCAACGCGCTGTGGCTGAACGCGCTGGACGTCACGCGGCGATTGACCCGCAGCCTGCGCCACGCTGCAGAGGAGCGTCTGTGCGCCGAGTGGCTCGAGCGCGCGAGCACGGGCTTTCAGCGCTTCTGGAATGCGGGCTCCAATGCGCTCTACGACGTGCTCGATGCCGCCGACGGTGCCGAGGCGGATGCGCGCATCCGCCCCAACCAGATCTTCGCCGTCGCGCTGCCCTACTCGCCGCTGGCGCGGGAGGCGCAACGTGCGGTCGTCGAGAGTTGCGCGCGCGAATTGCTCACGAGCTATGGCTTGCGCAGCTTGAGCCCCTCGGATCCCGGGTACCGCGGTCAGTACCGGGGCAACGCCTGGGAGCGGGATGCGGCGTATCATCAGGGAACCGCCTGGAGCTGGCTCCTCGGGCCGTTTGCCCTCGCTCATTACCGGGTGTACGGCGATGCGGCCGCCGCCCAGTCTTTTCTCGAGCCGATCGCGGAGCACCTGAGCGATGCGTGCATCGGCCAGGTCTCCGAGATCTTCGAGGGTGATGCGCCCCACGAGCCGCGCGGCTGCTTTGCGCAAGCCTGGGGAGTTGCGGAGATTCTGCGCGCCTGGGTCGTGCTCGAGCGCGCGAGGTCGCAGCGCCCTGCCAGAAAAGCTGCGGCGGGGCCGGACGCGCCCGGGGCGGCGACAGCGCCGAAGGCGAAGCCGCGTGCGCGGGCGTCCCGCACGCCGAAAAGCTGATGCCCGTGGAGCCGGATCCCCCGCCGCACCTCCCGCCCCATCCCCCGCGCAAAGTCGCGCTCGTCGCCCATTGCCTGATGAACCAGAATGCGAAGGTCTGCGAGGGCGCCCGCTACCGCGGTGTCGTGAGCCCGGTCGTCGAAGCGCTGCGCAGCCGCGGCTACAGCCTGTTGCAGCTACCCTGTCCCGAGCTCGCCTTCGCCGGTGCGCGACGGTGGTGGGCCGTCTACGAGCAATACGACACCCCCGCCTACCGCGCTCACTGCCGTCGTCTCGCGCAGGCGATCGCGCCGCTCATCGAGCGGCCTCTGCGCGAGGGCGCCGAGGTGATCCTGATCGGCCTCGATGGGAGCCCCTCGACGGGCGTGCGCTTCACCTCGAGCCAGCCCGACTGGGGCGGCCGACCAAATCGACCCGACGATGACTGGGCCATCGTCCCCCGCCGCGGGGTTTGGATCGAGGAGCTGGAAGCCGAGCTCGCGCGCCGGGGGCTGCCGCCCGTACCGGCCACCGGCTGGGCGCTCGACATGGGACGCTTCGATGAGGCGGGCTCACGCCGCGATCTCGAGGAGTTCCTGGACGAGCGAACGAGCGCGCAGGCCCGCGGCGGGGACCCGTCCACGCCGTGAGCCGCGATGCACGAGGCTGGCGGGTGGCGATCCTGCCCGACTCACTGATCAATCCGCCGCAAGAACATCGCTCGGCGCTGCCCGACGTGCTCGGGATGCTCGAGGCGAGCGGCTATGGCATCGTGCAGCTGCCCCCGCCCGGCCAGCATCCCCGACTGCTCGCAGTGATCGCAGATCAGCTCGCGGAGTACGCTCACCATGGTTATGCGCTTCTCGCGATCGGGGTCCGGGCGGAGGCCGCGGACGGCCTTCACTGGCGCCGTGTGGCGCCGCTGTTACGGCACCGGGGGGTCGCGCTGCCGCCCCGCCACCTGATCCGCCCGGACCGCGGCGTCGAGCACGAGACGGCAACGCTCGCGGCCCGGCTCGCGAGCTACGATCTGCCGGCCGAGGAGCAGCGCCGCTGGCGCGTCTAGCGCGGCTACGCCATCAGGTTCGGTTCGCGTCGCACCTAGAATTTATAGCCGAGCCGCAGCTCGATGACGCGCGGCCGGAGGATCGTCTCCGCGATCACGAACTGGTTCGTCGACGTGAACGTGCTCTTGTTCACGTCCGTGCAATTCTGACAGTACAGCTCGGCCGTCCACGCATCCTTCGCGACCCCGACCGAGGCGTCATACTGTGTATAGGGGGGATTCTCGAAGCGCAGCAGCGTGGTGCTCACGTTGCCTCCCGTCGATAGCGAAGGATTGGCGCTCGACTGCGTGAAGGAGTGCGCGGTGTGCGTCGCGCCCACCTGCGTGAAGGCGTTATAGGAATTCATCGTCCACTGATAGCGCACGCGCAGGTTGAACTGCATCGGCGGTGAGTTGGCGCTCGGTCCGCCGATCGGTCCGTACGGATTATTGACCGCGAGGATCGGCTGGCCATATTCCCCTTTGGTCGCCGGATTGGTCAGCAAGGCGGGATTGTTCGCGACCAGGTAGGGTGAATTGGTCTGTTCGCTGCTGTTCCACGAGGCGGAGCCCTGCGCCGTGAGCCCCGGGATGATCACCGCGATCAGCGAGGTCTCGACGCCGCGAATCCGATAATCGGGTCCGTTCACGCCGAAGCCGATGTTCCCGAGATAGCCCGGATCGAAGAAGGCGACCTGCACGTTGTTCCAGTTCTCCTGGTACACGGCGCCGTTCCACTGCACGCGATGATCGAAAAACTCCGTCTTCCAGCCGAACTCGTTATTGGTGAGGTTGTCGGAGGCGAACGCGAGCGGCGAGCAGTACTGGGCGACACCGCCAATACCCGGAACGTAGCAGCCGTTGTTGCGGTTGAAAGCGCCCGGACGAAAGCCCTGTGACCACGTGTAGTAGGCGAGCACATCCGGCGTGATGTGCCAGGTCACGTTCGCGCGGCTCTTGAAGCCCGTGTATTTTGTGTGCAGGTTCTCGGCGTCGATATTGGTCGAGGAGGGACGCGGAATCGGGCACGGAGCCGGACCCGCCTCGTAGCAAAAAAAGCTCCCGGCGACGGTGCCCCGCTCGTCATTGACGAAGCGGTAATAGCGGGTCCCCGCCGTTACGGTGAGCACCTTGGGCACGAGATCGAAATCGAGCGAGGTGAAGAACGCCGTTTGCCGATAGCCGCGCTGCACGTCGTTGAAAAACGCCACGTTGTCGTTGCGCGTGCCGGGGCTGTTGACGCTCGAGCCCGGCTCCGTGCTGATATCGGTCAAGCACCCCACGGTCACGGTGGTGGTGCACGCGGGCAGGGTCTTGTAGAGCCAGTTGAGCTGGTCATCCACCCGCAACTCCTCCCAGAAGGCGCCGAGAATGCCGCGCAGGCGCCAATCATCGGGCGTGCTCAGGCGAATCTCGTGACTTTGATGGGTGTTGCGCTCGGTCTCGTTCCAGGTGGTTGCAGGCGAGTAGCACGTCGCCGCGAGGCCATTCGCGGGCTCGGCGCCGTGACACTGGTAATAATCCGCATACAAGCCGCGCGCGTAGTTGGTGTAGTCCTGCACCTGGCTGATGTTGCGCACGAGATAGGCACCGGTGTAGACGAGCTTGAGGTCCGAAATTCGACCATTCACCGTCCAGGCGGTGTTCTCGAATTTATCCTTGTCGAAGGAGTTGTTGAACAGCGTGACCGACTGCCTGGGCAGCGGCGCACCATCCGAGCTCAAGGGCATCTGATAGAAGACGCCCTCCGCATCGATGCTCTGGTAGCTCTGTGTGAGCAGCGCATTCCAGTCGCTGTTGATGTCCCACAGAGCCGAAACGCGGATGCCCTCGTAGGTCACCGGGTTGATGCCGTTGGCCGCCAGATTGTAGTTGTTGATCACCGGTGAGCCCGGCGGTACCTGGCACACGGTCTGCCCCGGCGTGGCGAAGCGCTCGGGCGTGCAACCGGTCGGATAGTTGCCATAGTGGATGCCGAGATCGCTCGCCTTGCGCGTGAAGGTTCCCGGCACGTTGTTGATGTAACCGCCATGGTGGTCGTCGTAGACGACCCCGCGTATCGCCAGGGTGTCCGGAATCAGCGGCAGGTTGATGACGCCCGTCACGTCGGCATTGGGATCGCCTCCCGCGGTCACCCCGTAGGCGCCGGTCACGCTGCCTTCGGTCACGTTCATCTTCGGCTTGTTCGTGATGTAGCGAATGACACCCGCCTGGGCGCCCGCTCCGAACAAGGTGCCCTGCGGGCCCTCGAGCACCTCGACGCGCTCGAGGTCGGCTGCATACACATCGAGGTTGCGTCCCGGGAGCTGGCCCGACTGGTCGTCGAGATAGATCGCGACGTTCGGGAAGCCGTTGATCGAGCCTCCCGATTGAGTTCCCTGATCGCCGACGCTCAAGCCCCGCATGTAGATCGCCGATTGACCGGGGCCTGCGGAGGAGGCCGTGACGTTCGGCAGGTACTTGATGAGGTCATCGAAATTGGTGACGTTCAGTTGCGAGAGGGTCTCGCTGGTGAACGCCTGAATGGCGATTGGTACGTTCTGTATGTTCTCGCTGCGTCGCTGCGCGGTGACGACGATCTCCTCGAGGCCGCCCGTGCTTTCGCTGGCCGTCTGATCGACGGCGGTCGTGGCATGGGCCGCGGCCGCGGCGTTGACACCCAAAATTGCAGCAATCGCGCGAGCGCAAGTCTGATGTGCATTCATGACAAGCATCCCAATGTTCTAAGAAGGTCGCCGCCCCTTGGGGGCACCTATGGTGCGCAACGCCACTTCGGGCGTCTCATGCAGAAAACTTTAGCTGTTCGCGAACCGATCCCCGTTCGAGCGGCTGCTCCGCGCATTGCGCCGGAGTAAATGTTTTTGCATACTGATGACTACTATCACATCGACGCATGGGTCGGTCAACAGTCGCGCGTGGTATTCGCGCAACGAGATTGCATAGCTTGAGCACCGAGGCCCTGGCGATTCCGCCCGCCCGCATGGGCGCCGCCCTCGAGCGCTGGTACGTCCTCCTCGTGATGTGCTTGGTGTACGCGCTCAACATCGCCGCGCGTTACGTGGTCACCACCGTATTTGAACCGATCCGGCTCGAGCTGGTACTCACCGACGCGGGCGCTGCGTTCCTCACCGGGGTGCCGCTCGCGCTCTTCTATGTCTCGTGCGGCATCCCGATGGCCTGGCTGGCCGATCGCTCCAATCGGCGCAACATCGTCGCCCTGTCCCTCATCGCCTGGTCCGGGTTCACGGCGCTCTGCGGTCTGTCGCACTCCTACCTGCAACTCCTCCTCGCCCGGATGGGCGTGGGCGTCGGCGAGGCCGGGGCGACACCCTCATCGGGCTCGATCGTCTCGGACTACTTTCCCGCCGAGCGGCGCCTGATGGCCTTGAGCGTGCTCGCGCTCGGCGCACCGATCGGCGCGTGGCTGGGGGCTGATCGGGCGGGTGCGGTGGCCGACGCCTACGGCTGGCGCGCCGCCTTCTTCGCACTCGGGGTGCCCGGGGTGCTCCTGGGGCTGCTCGTCTTCCTGACGATCCGCGAGCCCAAGCGGGGACGCCTCGATGCGCTCGAGGCCGGCGACAAGGCCTCGTTGAGCGAGTCGCTCCAGTTCCTGTGGCGCCAGCGAGCCGCCTTCCACGTCATCATGGGAAGCGGCGTGTGCTCGCTATGGGGTTGGGGGCTCGCCTACTGGACGCCGACCTTTCTGATGCGCACCTACGACCTGAACGTCGCCCAGGCGGGTGCCGTGACCGGCCACATTCATCTCATCGCCGGCATTGCCGCGACCGCCGCGGCCGCCTGGCTGATGGCGCGACCCTCGATGAGCGACCCGCGCCGCGCCCTCTGGACGCTCGGGGGCGTGATCGGCCTCACGACGATTCCCTCCATCCTGGCATACGCGACGCACTCCTTGTGGACGGCGCAGCTGATGTTCTGGCTGTACATACCCGCCATCTATTTCTTCATCGGCCCCTGCATGGCGCTCGTGCTGAACCTCGCGCCGAGCCACATGCGCTCGATCTTCACGGCCTGGTCGGTGCTCGTCGGCAATGTGTTCAACCTCATCGTCGCACCGCAGGTGGTCGGGCTCTTGAGCGACTGGTTTGGCGGGCCCGCGGGCGCGAATGCCGCATCGCTGCGCCTGGCGTTGCTCGTGCTCGCGCCGACCGGTTTCTGGGCGAGCTGGCATTTCTTCCGGGCGATCCGCACGGTTACGGCGGACATGAGCCGCGCCATCGGCTATACGCCCGCCGAAGCGGCTGCGACATGACGCGAACGGCGTGACGCGAACGGCGTGACGCGAACGGCGTGACGCGAAGGCGGGAGGAGCGATGATGCGAACTGCGTTGCTGGCTCTGTGGGTCGTTGCGAGCCTGCCGGGCCTTGGGCATGCCGAGGGTGTGAAGGTCCTGAACTCCGATGCGCATTTTGCGGAGGGCCCCATCTGGTATCACGGCAAGCTCTACTACGTCGAATATGACCGCAGCGCCGTGATGACCTGGGACGGCCGCAAGAACGCGGTGTTCTGGGAGAAGAAGGGCTGCGGACCCTCGGCCGTCATTCCAACCGCGCAGGGCGAGTTTCTGACGACCTGCTATGACAGCAACTCCCTCGGGCACATCTCCGCCGACGGCAAGGACCTCGCGCCTCTCACCCACGACCAGGGTGGGAACCCCTTCATCGGCCCCAATGATTTCGCGCCCGACCGGCACGGCGGACTGTATTTCACGGCCTCCGGGCATCCGGGCAAGTTGATCGACGGCAAGATCTTCTACATCGCGGCGAACGGCACCATCACGCAGAAGGCGAGCGATGTCGAAAGCGCCAACGGGATCGTGGTCTCGAACGACGGCAAGATCCTGTACGCCATCGAGACGGAGGATCACCGCTTGATCCAGTTCGACATCGGGCCGGACGGCTCCCTGTCGCAGCGCCGCCTCTTCTTGAACCTCGATGATCTCACCCACAACGTCACCCACCTCTACCCGGACGGCGTCAAGATCGACGCGCAGGGCGAGCTCTACATCGGCCAGAACCCGCGCGATGTGCATGCGCCGCTGGCGGGGACGATCTTCGTGGTCGACGCGCAGGGGAAGTTGCTGCGAACGCTCAAGCTGCCCTCGCCGGGCGTACCGAACTTCGCCTTCAGCCCCGATGAGAAGACCCTCTACGTGATGGCGCTCGATCAGCTCGACCAGTCGCCTTATCGCGGCAAGGTGTACTCGATTCCCGCCCGCTGATGCCCCAGGGCCGCCGGAGCCGCGCCCCGCACTCAGCCGGCGAGCCAGCCTCCGTCGACGACGAGATTGCTCCCCGTGGTGAAGCTCGATTGATCACTCGCCAGAAAGACGGCGGCCTGTGCGATGTCCTCGGGGCGGCCGAAGCGCGGCCACGGCGTGCGCCTTCGCGCATTCTCGAGACGCGCGGGGTCCTTCGCGAGGCCGGGCGCGCCGGTGACGATCTTGCCGGGCGAGATGCAGTTGCAGACGATGAGATCCTTCGCATAATCGACGGCAATTTGTCGCGTGAGGTAGATGGCGCCGGCCTTGCTCACGCCATAGGGCAGGTCTTTAGGACAGGTGACGATCCCCTGCTGGGACCCCAGGTTGATCACGCGCCCTCTCACCTCATGATGCGGCTCCTGCGTGATCATCTGCTGGAGGGCGCGCTTGCAGCCGTAAAACATGCCCGTGAGATTGACGCGCAGCACCTCGTCCCACTGCGCAGGGTCGGTGTCGAGCAAGGCGGTGCCGGAGTAGGTGGCGGCGTTGTTCACCAGGATGTCGAGCCGACCGTGCCGCGAGACCGTGCGGCCGATGAGCGCATCGACGTCCGCCCAGCGCCCGACGTCGGTCTTCTCATAGGACGCGCTGCCCCCCGCGCGGCTGATGAGATCGAGCGTCGGCGCCCCGCCCTCGAGCGGCTCGGGGGTGAGGTCGGCGATGACGACCCGGGCTCCCTCCTGGGCGAAGGCGAGCGCGATCGCGCGGCCGATCCCCGAGCTTGCTCCGGTAACGACAGCAATCTTTCCCGCGAGTACACTCGGCATGGATCAAGCTCTCCCTTCAAAAAAAGGCCACCCGATCGCTCGAGCGAGCTCCTTCGAAGGATATGCCGATGATCGATGCGATCCAACCGGATCTGAGTCTGGCCGCCTCGCTGTTCGAGACCCTTGATCGCGCCACGCGTCGCGGCCGCGGTATCGTGCGCGACAGCTATGGTGACGGTGAGCAGTTCGCACATGACCTCATGCGCACCGCCGCGCAAGCCCTCGGGCTTGAGATCAGCGTCGATGCGATCGGCAATTTGCTGATGACGCTGCCGGGACGGGATCGCAGCGCGCCGCGCATCATCATGGGCTCGCACCTCGACAGCGTGCCCCAGGGCGGCAACTTCGACGGAGCGGCCGGCGTGGTCGCCGGCCTGAGCGCGCTCTCGGCGCTGCGCCGCGAACGCGTCCTGCCCGAGTGCGATCTCACGGTGATGGCGATCCGGGCCGAGGAATCCGCCTGGTTCGACGTCGCCTACGTGGGAAGCGGCGGCGCCTTCGGATTGCTCGATCCGGCGTGCCTCTCGATCCGCCGCTCCGACGATGGCCGGACCCTGGAATCGGCGCTGCGGGAGCGCGGCTTCGATCCTGAGCCGATCCGCGAGCGCCGCGCCCTTCTCGACCCGGCGCAGATCCGCGCTTACCTGGAGCTGCACATCGAGCAGGGCCCGACGCTCGTCGCGAAGGGATTGCCGGCGGCGATCGTCACGGGCATTCGCGGATGCAAGCGCTTTCGCAATGCGCGCGTTCTCGGTGAATATGCGCATTCGGGCGCGGTGGCCCGCCCTTATCGACACGACGCGGTCGCCGCCACCGTCGCCCTGCTGCATCACCTGGAGGGCGAGTGGCTTCGCCAGGAGGCGGCCGGCGCCGATCTCGTGCTCACCTCGGGCGAGCTGTTCACCGATCCCACCTTGCACGGCCCGAGCAAGATCGCGGGCGAGACGCGCTTCGTGCTCGATCTGCGCAGCCTCTCCCAGGAGACGATGGACTCGGTCGCGCTCGAGGCGCGCGCCGCGGCGGCGCGGATCGGCGATGAGTACCGCGTGAGCATCGAGCTCGGCGGCACCAGCGACTCTCCACCGGCGGTGATGGATGAGAGATTGCGTGCGGCGCTCCTGCGCCGGCTCGAGCAGCCCTTCGAGATGGCGAGCGGCGCGGGTCACGACGCCGCGGTGTTCGCCAAGCTCGGCATTCCGAGCGCCATGATCTTCGTGCGCAACGAGCACGGCAGCCACAATCCGGAGGAGGCCATGTCGCTTCAGGACTTTGCGGTCGGGACCCGGGCACTTCTCGGGCTGCTCGAAGAGTTTCCGCGATGACTCTCCTCGTCACCGGAGCGACGGGCTTCGTGATGAGCGTCCTCGCCCGCCAGTGGCTGGCGGACGATCCCACGGCGCGGCTCGTGGTGCTCGACTCGGCGCCGCTCGATGCCGCGGCGCTGCGCTACTTCGCGAGCGTCTCGGATCGAATGAGCCTCGTCGTTGCGGACATCACGCGCCCCGACGATTGGCGCCCGGCGCTCGCGCGTCATGCGATCACGCACATCGTGCACGGCGCGACCATCACCCCGTTATCGCGCGGCACCGTCGCGGAGGCGAAACGGGAGCCCGAGGCGGAAAATCCCGCGCGCATCATCGACGTCAACGTGATGGGCACGGTGACGCTGCTCGACTGGGCGCGCTCGCTGCCGCAGCTCGAGCGCTTCATTTACGTGAGCTCGGGCGCCGTCTACAAGCATCACGGCCCGGACCGCCCGGGTGAGCCGCTCCCCGAGGATGGCTACGTCATGCCGCGCCGGCTCTACGGAATCTCGAAGCTCGCCTCGGAGCTCATCGCGGAGCGGTACGGCGATCTTTTTGGCCTCTCGACCGCCTCGGTGCGCCCCTCCTCGGTCTACGGCACCATGGACCGGGTGACCGCGAGCCGCAACTTTCGCCACGTGCCGAACCGCATCGCCCACATGGCCCTGGACGGCGTGAAGTGTGTGCGGGTCAACACGCTCGAGGCGGTCGGCGACTACATCCACGTCGAGGACGTGGCGCGCGCGATCCTCGCGCTGCTGCGTGCGCCGCGCTTGCGCTACAGTGCCTACAACGTGGCCTGCGGCGAGACGGCGAGCATCGGCGAGCTCGTCGAGTGGGCTGCGGAGAAGGTGCCGGGCTTTCATGCCGAGGTGACCCCGCCCGAGCGCGCCGACCTCCTGCAGGACCCCGCGCTCAAGGACGGCATGTGGGGCGCCTATGACATCTCGCGCATCGGCGCGGAGACGGGCTGGAAGCCGCGCCCCACGCGCGAGGCGTTGCATGCGTACATGGATTGGATTGCGGCCGAGCGCCGCCAGAGCACCTGAGCAACAGCACCTGAGCAACAGCACCTGAGCAACAGCACCTGACGGCCAGCAACCCTCCGACCCGCGGACCCCACGATGCACCCCGGTGAACCCTATCCTCGCGACCTGATCGGCTATGCCGGCCGCGCGCCGCACCCGCGCTGGCCGCACGATGCGCGCATCGCGGTCTCGCTGGTGCTGAACTACGAGGAGGGCGGCGAGCACTGCATCCTGCACGGCGATGCGTACTCGGAGTCGGTGCTGGCGGATCTCGGGGATGTCCCCGCCCTGCCCAACGCCCGCAACCTCAATGTCGAGTCCAACTTCGAGTACGGCAGCCGCGTCGGCTTCTGGGAGATCATGCGACTGCTGCGCGCGCGCGGCCTTGAGGCGACGGTGTATGCCGTCGGCATGGCGCTCGAGCGCAACGCCGAGGCCGCAACGGAAATTGCTCGCAGTGGCTTCGAGGTGGCCTGCCACGGCGAGCGCTGGATCGACTATCAGTTCATCGCCGAGGAGATCGAGCGCGCGCACATGCTGCGCAACATCGAGACCATCACCCGCATGATCGGCCGCCGGCCGCTCGGCTGGTACACCGGCCGGCCGGGACCGAACACCCGGCGCCTGGTCGTGGAGATCGGCGGCTTTCTCTACGACAGCGATGCCTGCAACGATGACCTGCCGTACTGGACGGAGGTCGCGGGCCGGCGGCATCTCATCGTCCCTTACAGCTTCGATACCAACGACAGCCGCTTGCAGCGCGGCGGCGACTTCAGCACGGGCGAGCAATTTTTCTGCTACTGCCGCGATGCCTTCGACTGGCTGTACCGTGCGGGGAGCGAGGGGCGGCCGCGCATGATGAGCATCGGCCTGCATGGCCGGATCATCGGTCGCCCCGGACGGATCGGCGCGCTCGAGCGTCTGCTCGAGCACATCCAGCGTCACGAGGCGGTCTGGATCTGCCCTCGCGCGGCCATCGCCCGGCACTGGATTGCGCATCATTCGCCCCGCTGAGCGGGCCGCCTCCGGCAAGGTCGGGCCGACGGCCACTCTGTTCGGGCACCCGCGCGGTCTCGCCACGCTGTTCCTCACCGAGATGTGGGAGCGCTTCTCCCATTACGGGATGCGGGCGATCCTCGTGCTCTTCATGGTCAGCGCGGTCTCGGCCGGCGGCCTCGGCCTCTCGGATGGCGCCGCCAACTCGATCTACGGTCTGTTCGTCGCCTCCTCCTACCTGCTCTCGCTCGTCGGCGGTTGGATTGCCGACCGCCTGATCGGCGCGCAGCGCGCCGTGGTGTGCGGCGGTGGGTTGATCATGCTCGGCAACGCGCTGCTCGCCTCGGGCAGCTTGCACATTTTCTTTCTCGGGCTCACCTCGATTGCGTTCGGGGTCGGGCTCCTGAAGCCCAACATCAGCGCCCTGGTGGGTCATCTGTATCCGGAAGGCGGCTCGCGACGCGATGCCGGCTTCTCGCTGTTCTACATGGGAATCAACGTGGGCGCGCTGCTCGGCCCGATCCTGGTGTCGCTCACCGCCGCGCGCTACGGCTGGCACACGGGCTTTGCCCTGCCCGCCCTCGGCATGCTCCTCGGCGTCACGCAGTTCCTGCTCACCCGCCGCACCTTGAGCGCGGCCGACCTCGAGACACCGCTCAACACCGACCTCAAGGCGTGGCTCCCCCTGCTCGCGCTCCTCGCAGCCATCGCGCTCATCGGCGCTCTCACGCTCTCGGGGCTGATCAGCCTCCATCCGCAGGCGCTCGCGCTCGCAAGCTCCTGGCTGATCGGCCTGCTCGCCGCTGCCTACTTCGTGTACCTGCTGTATTTCGCCGGGCTCGATCGAGCCGAGCGCCGCCGGGTCTATGTGATGATCGCGCTGTTCATCGCCGGGACCATGTACTACGCAGGCCAGGAGCAGACCGGGACCTCGCTCACGCTCTTCGCCGAGCGTTACACGGATCGCACCGTCCTCGGCTGGAGCATCCCGGCCGGCATGTTTCAGAGCGTGAGCTCGGTGTACATCCTGCTGCTCGCGCCCCTGTTCAGCGCCTTGTGGATCGCTCTCGAGCGCCGCGGCCGGGATCTTTCGACCTCGGTGAAATTTGCGGTTGGACTCGGGCTGATGGGCGGTGGTTTTTGGGTGATGTACCTGGCCTCGACCCAGGTGCTCGCCGGACACCAGGTGCTGCCGACCTGGCTGCTGCTCTGCTACTTCGTGCAGATGTGCGGCGATCTGTGCCTCGGGCCCGTGGGGCTTTCCTCGATGACCAAGCTCGCCGCGCCGCGCTTCGTCGGCCAGGTCATGGGCCTGTGGTTTCTGTCGCTCTCGCTCGGCAACAACCTCGCGGGCCTCTTTGCCTCGGGGAGCGAGGCGACGAGCGTCGCATCGCTGCCGAGCTATTTCCTGCGGATGTTCGCCTGGGGTGCGCTCGGGGCGGTCGGGATGCTGTTGCTGAACCCTCTGCTCAAGCGCCTGATGGGCGGGGTGCGATGAGGAGGCGCTCCGCGATCCAGCGATGAAAGTGATGCGTCGGCTCGTCCATCACGGGCGAGAACACGCCGCCCTGATAGCCGGGCGAGGCGCGGCCCTGCTGCATGCCCTCGACGGCGAACACGTCCTCCGCGAAGACCCCGCGCCAGGAGCCGTGCGTGGCGGCCCGGCAGGCCTCGTAGGCCTCGGCGAGGGCTCCCTCCCCCAGGTAGAAGATGCGCAGCTCCTCACGAGTCGCATCGGCCGAGAGCGGCGTGAGGATGATGGCGAAGGCATGATCGGCATGAAAGCCGAGCAGCACGTTCGGGTACAGGGAGGGATATTCGGCGACGTGCATCCGATCGGCGGGCCACGCGGGGAAGCGCGGCAGGCTCGATCCGGCGACATCGCTCAATCGATAGGCGAGCGAGCCCTGACCGGAGAACTCCGGCGCATTCAGAAAATGATAATGGTCCTCGAGCCTCGAGTAGCTGTTGAGCGCGGGATGCACCCACGGCAGGTGATAGGACTCGCAATAGTTCTCGACCGCGAGCTTCCAGTTGCAGCGCACCTCGAGGGTGAGGCTCGAATCGCTGACCCCGGGCTTGAGGGCCGACCAGCCCCCCTCGCCCATCAAGGTGCTCATGCGCGCCCGCAGCGCTGCGATGTGCCGCTCGAACTCGGGTGCATCGCCGCTCAGATTGATGAACAGCACGCCGAGGAACTCGGCGCTGCGCACGCGCTTGAGCCCGTGGGCTGCATTCTCGAACCCCGCGCTCGTGTGCTGCCCGACGCCGCCCAGATGGGGTGTCGCCTTGAGCTCGCCGTTCAAGGCATAGGCCCAGCAGTGATAGCGGCAGGTGATCAGCCCCTGCACCTCGGTCGGCTCGGCGACGAGCTTCATGCCGCGATGGCTGCACACGTTGTGAAAGACGCGCACGGCGCCGTGTCGATCGCGAGTGATGAGCAGCGGCAGGCCCATGAACTCGACCGGCTGCGCACAGGGCCGCTGCGGGATCGCATCGAGGAAGGCCAAGCCCGCCCAGGTGCGCCCGATCACCGTATCGCGCTCACGCCGAAAATGCGCCTCGCTCGTGTAGACCTCGTTCGGCAGGCCCGCGGCCTGCGCGATCGGGCGCAGCACGCGCTCGAGCGCTCCGCGGCACAGCCCTTCGCCTTCACTCATGCGCTTCACACCTTCATCCAGCCCTGATTCATCCACCGCCTGACGAGCTTATAGCCGATCCTGAGGACGATTTCCCGGCTCGGGGCGCGCACCGTATGGCCAGGAGCAGTCCCGCGCGTTATCGTGCGCCTGCTCAGCGTTATCGTACGCCTGCTCAACAGCGAAACCGTTCATGGCCACAACCCCCGCATCCGCCCCGATCCGCGAGATCGAGAACCTCTGGATCACGCTCGCCGATGGGTGTCGGCTCGCCGCGCGCCTGTTCATGCCGGCCGACGCCGAGTCGAAGCCCGTGCCGGCGATCCTCGAATACCTCCCGTACCGCAAGCGGGATTTCACGAGGCGGCGCGATGAGGGCATGCACCGCTGGTTCGCCGCGCATGGCTATGCCTCGGTGCGCGTCGACATGCGCGGCTCCGGCGAGTCCGAGGGGCTGTTGCACGATGAGTACCTCGCGCTCGAGCACAGCGACGCGATCGAGGTGATCGACTGGCTCTCGCGGCAGCCCTGGTGCTCCGGGCCCGTCGGCATGATGGGCAAGTCCTGGGGCGCGTTCAACTCGCTTCAGGTCGCCGCCCACCGGCCTCCGGCGTTGAAGGCCCTGATCGCCGTCATGGGAACCGATGACCGCTATCGCGAGGACATCCATTACTCGGGCGGATGCCTGCTCAACGACAACTTCTGGTGGGGCTGCATCATGCAGGTGTTTAACGCCCGCCCGCCCGATCCGCTCATCGTCGGCGAGCGCTGGCGCGAGCTGTGGCGCGAGCGGCTCGACGCCGAGCGCTTCTGGCCCGAGATCTGGCTCGAGCACCCAACGCTCGATGAGTACTGGAAGCACGGCTCCATCCGCTTCGACTACGCCTCCGTCGAGGCGCCGACCTGGATCTGGGGCGGATGGGCGGATCTGTATCGCGACACCCCGCTGCGCCTGGCGCAGCATCTGCGCGCGCCGCACCGGGTGACGGTCGGCCCCTGGGGACACCTCTATCCGCACGAGGGACTGCCCGAGCCGGCCGTGGGATTCTTGCAAGCGGCGCTCGCGTGGTGGGATCACTGGTTGAAGGGCGAGGACCGCGGCGTGCTGCGCGAGCCGCCGTTGCATTTCTACATGATGGAGGGTGTCGAGCCGCGGCCCTTTCATGCCGAGCGACCGGGTCGCTGGGTGAGCGAGCAGACCTGGCCGAGCGCGCGCGTCGAGATGCGCCGCTTCGCGATCAATGCCGAGGGCCTGCGAAGCACGGCCGCGCCCGAGCAGGCGCTCACGCTCTGTTCGCCGCAGACCACCGGACTGGCGGCCGGCGACTGGGGGAGCTTCGCGATCGCGGGCGACCTGCCCGGCGAGCAATCGCTCGATGCCGCAGGCTCGCTCGAATTCGATCTTCCGCCGCTCGAGGAGCGACTCGAGATCCTCGGCAATGCCCAGGTGATCCTCGAGCTCGCCGCCGACCGGCCCGACGCGCTGGTGGCCGTGCGCCTCATCGACGTCGCGCCCGACCGCCGCGCGAGCTGCGTGGCGCGCGGCCTCAAGAATCTCACGCATCGCGACAGCGACGAGCAGCCGGCGGCGCTCGTGCCCGGCCGGCGCTACCGCGTGAGCATCGAGCTCACCGGCACCGCGTATGCCTTTGCGGCCGGCCATCGCATCCGCATCGCGCTCTCCAATGCCTACTGGCCGATCGTGTGGCCCTCACCGTCCGTCGCCACCCTGACGCTCTTCACCGGCGCCTGCGAGCTCAAGCTGCCGGTGCGCTCACCGGAGCAGCCCGTGCGCTCGCCGGAGCGGCCGGCGCATGCAGCGGCGCACGCGGCCGCCCCCTGGCACCCCTATCTCGAGCCCACCGCCGCCCCGCAGGGAGCAGTCACGACGCTGCGTCCCGGGCGACTCGAGCGTAGCGTGACGCGCGATGAGATCAGCGGCGAGGTGACCCATCGGCTCTTCATCGATGGCGGCGTGTTCGGCGATTGCGGCAAGCTTCGACTCGAGGACATCGGCCTCGACCTGGCCCACGTCTCGGAGCGCATCTATCGCATCAAGCCCGAGGATCCCAACTCGGCGCTCGCGCTCATGCGTCAAAGCTACGAGATGGGGCGCGGCGACTGGCAGGTGAGGATCGAGACGAGCGCGCAGATGACCTCGACCCCCGCGAGCTTCGAGCTCGAGGCCTGGGTCGAGGCCTTTGAAGGCGAGCGCTCCGTGCTGCGCAAGGAATGGCGCTCGAGCATCCCGCGCAAGCACGTGTGAGGGCTTTACCAGCGCCGCACTCTGGTAAAGCATCCTTTACTAAAGGACGATTTTGGTAAAGAATCCTTTCCTAGAGGATGGGCATGCGCGTCACCGGTCGAATCCTGAAAGTAGCTGTCGCGGGCGAAGAGGTCGCCGCATTTGTTCCCGACCCCCTCCCGCCCAGCCATCCGCCGCTTGAAGTGGACAGCAAACTGGCTGGGCTGCTCGCACGTGCCGAGCGCTCACTTTCGCGTCTCGATGTGGCCGGCGAGATGGTGCCATCACTCGACTGGTTCATCTATGCCTTCGTGCGCAAGGAGGCGGTCGTCTCCTCGCAGATTGAAGGTACGCAGGCGACTCTGATCGATCTGCTCGAGTACGAGGCCGAGCAAGATCCCGGGCTTGGCGCGGCCGTGCAGGAGGTCTGCAACTACCTGGATGCGATCAAGTACGCCCGGGGGCAATTGCGTAGCGTCCACGGGTTGCCGCTGTCCATGCGCCTGATGAACGAGGCGCATCGTCGCCTGATGCGTGGAGTGCGGGGCGCTCATAAGCAACCAGGGGAAATTCGTCGCACTCAAAATTGGATTGGCGGCACACGCCCCGGCAATGCCGCTTTCGTTCCCGCTCCGCCGCAGGCGTTGCCCGCACTCCTTTCGGACCTCGAGAAGTATTTGCACGCTCCCAACGGGTTGCCGCCCCTCATACGCATAGGGCTCGTGCACGTCCAGTTCGAGACGATACATCCCTACCTCGATGGCAATGGCCGCATCGGCCGACTGCTCGTTTCACTGCTGCTCGAGCACTTCAAGATGCTGCCCGCACCCCTCCTGTACCTGAGTCTTCACTTCAAACGACACCGGGCTGAGTACTATCGGCTGCTCGGTGAAGTTCGCAGCAGCGGCGACTGGGAGGGCTGGACCTGCTTCTTCCTGGAAGGCGTTGCAACGATCGCTGATGAGGCCGTCGCCGCCGCCCGCGATGTCTTCACCCTGGTCACCGCGGATCGCCAACGCCTGGTTGCCGCTCCCCGCGCCTCGGTCATGGCCATCCGCTTGATGGAGCAGCTGCCGCTACACCCCATCCTGACCGTCCCAGCCGTGATCAGGCTCCTGAAGACAACCAAGCCCACCGCCGGCAAGGCTGTTGAGATCCTGCAGAAACTGGGTGTGCTCACCGAGACCACGGGCAGACAGCGGGACCGGAGGTTCGCGTACGCTTCCTATCTCAAGAAGCTGCGCGTCGGCACCGAGATCGACACTGCATAACATGCTCGCGGCGTCCGTTGTCGCAAAGCAACATTCCGGCGGGCCTGCCCGCGGCCGCGGGCGCTCAGGACCGCCGGCGGGTTGCTTGCATTCGCCCGGGCGTGGAACCATAAAGGACGGGAGCCTGTCCGAGGGGCTTCTGGCGCGGCCCGCACCCTGCGGCGCCGCGAGCAGTCACTGACGATCAGTGGAGAGGTACATGGCGACGGGCTGGGCCGGTGATGGAGCGGTGCAGGATCAGATCGATGCGACGGTGAAGGATGGCGTGAGCCGCGTGCAAAACCGGCTGCCGCAAGGGCCTTCGCTCACGCACTGCGCCGAATGCGGCGCCGAGATCCCGGAGGCGCGCCGCCGCGCCTTGCCCGGCGTGAGGCTCTGCGTCAGCTGTCAGAGCGCTCGCGACCAGGAGGCCGCAGACTTTGCCGGCTACAACCGCCGCGGCAGCAAGGACAGTCAGCTGCGCTGAAGGCAACGCTGGTAGCGCTCATCCACGCGGTGCGCATACCACTCGGTGGTGAGGCGGCTGTGGAGCTTGGGTCCTTGCAGCCGGATGCTCGGAATCACGGCATACGGCGCCGCCCGACCTGAGGCGCGCGCCCGCGCCATGACGCGCTGATACAGGCGCGTCGCCTCGAAAGCGCTCGTGCGGCCCTGCGCGAGCGCCTCGCGAATATCGGCTGCATTGAGATCGAGCCGTGCCGCGATCGCGAGTGCGGCTCGCTCGGTCTCCCCCGCCTCGTGGTCAGCGCCCTCGCCTGGGCTCTGCAGCGCCCCGTCCGGGGTGATCTCGACCCCCGACAAGGCGGCGAGCGCCCGCTGGAAGGCGGCGTTGCGGCTCGCGTACTGGCCGGCGTTGTAATCGGCGAACCGGTACAGGTATCGATCGTAGTCGGCCGGATAGGCGAGGAGGTGCGCAATGCCGAAGTAGAGGCTGCCGCGACGCGTGAAGAGCTCGTCCTCGAGGCTCCTCTCGTGGGGGAACGGGTACGGGCTGGTCTTCGCAAAACGCTCCGCGAAGGCGACGTTCACCTGCATCGGACCGCGCGTGCGAATCGGATTTGCGCTCTCGAACAGCGTGCGGCCCAGCGGCACCGAGCCGATGAAGTCCTCGAAGATGTCGCTCAGGTCCTTCTCGGTGCGGGCCGCATCGATGCGCTCGGCGTAGCTGCGGCCGTCGGAGGAGTGGAGCTTGAGCACCTGGTGCAGCACCGTCGGCGGAACGCCGTGCTGCTCGGCCCGCCGGTCGATCTCGCGCCAGGCAATCGCCGAAAGACCCGGCACCACCGGATCGACCTGAAAGGAGGACTCCTGCTCGATCACCGCCACGATCGCGCACACGTGCTCCGGGCTCGCGGTGAGCTTCAACGCCTTCAGCACCGCCTCGATGTCGCTCGCCCAGGCGTCGCGGTGGGAGACCCGGGCCGGCAGCGCCGCCTCGATGACGGCATGCGCATCGGCGGGCTGCCGGGTCGGTGCAGGGGCCGGCTCGCGCTCTCCGAAGCAGCCCGCGAGCAGCGCCATCGGCAGCGCCCAGCGGCAGACGCGCGCCGACGCCCGCACGGCAGGAGGGCGCACGCGCACGGCGGGATGAAGGGCGGGGAGCATTCCTGGGCGATGGTAGCGAATTTGCCCGGCCCCGGCAGGCCGCGTGAGAAAGAGCTGACGCGTGTTGCTGCGCAGGCTGACGCATGTTAACGAGCAATGCGGCTTAAGGCCGCGGGGCGCCCGGTGCAGACTTCCCGCACCTTCCACTCAAGCACAAGGAATCGAACAATGGGCCGTGGAATTCTGCTCTGGCTGCTCGGTGTGCCCTTGCCGGTCATACTGCTCCTCGCCATGTGCTCGCATCACTGAGGACGCCGCAATGTCGAGCACCACCTTCGGAAGCCATCCTTTGGATGCGCCGGCGGGACGGACGATTGACGACCGCGTGGCCGATACGAGCGCGGCCGTGGCGCACGGACGCTCCGCCGCCTCCTGGCCCGCGATCTTCGCCGGCGCCGTCGTTGCGATCTCGGCGACGCTCATCCTGGTCGCGCTCGGGACCGGACTCGGCTTTGCGGCGATCTCACCCTGGCACAATCGCGGAGTCTCGCCCGCCGCCTTCACGGTGAGCGCCGCCATCTGGCTGATCGTCACGCAATGGCTCTCCGCGGCCCTCGGCGGCTATGTCGCCGGGAGGCTGCGCACGCGCTGGGTCGGCACGCACACCCACGAGGTCTTCTTCCGCGACACCGCCCACGGGCTCATCACCTGGTCGGTCGCGACCGTGGTGGTCGCCTTCGCGCTCACGAGCTCGCTCGGCGCGGCGCTGAGCGGCGGGGCGCGCGTCGCGGCCGACGCCGCCGCGAGCGGCGCGGCGAGCGCTCCGGCGGCGCTTGCGGGCGGAAGCCCCTCCCCGGCCCTGCTCTATGGCATGGATCGACTGTTTCGCCCGGCGAGCGGCACGAGCGGCCCCGCGAGCGGCGGCCCCGAGGCGCTCGTCGATCTCGATCCGCGCTTCGAGGCCTCGCACATCATCGCCAACGCACTCGCCAACGGCGGCAAGGTGCCCGAAGCCGACCGCGCCTATCTCGCGGATCTCGTGGCGGCGCATACGGGCGCCTCGGGCGCGGAGGCGCAGCGCCGGGTGGACGATTTCATTGCGCAGGCCGTGGAGGCCGACAACAAGGCGCGCGCAGCGGCCGATGCGGCCCGCAAGAGCGCCGCGGAGACCGCGATCTTCACCGCGCTCGCCATGCTCATCGGCGCCTTCATTGCGAGCGTCTCGGCCGCTCTGGGCGGACGGCTGCGCGACCAGCATCCCTAGCGGGATGAGGTAGCGGAGTGCGTGGCGCCGAGCAGCCGCGCAAACTCCGGCCGCATCAACGCCAATCCCACCGTCGCCACGTGGAACTGCAGGTCGAACTCGCCCGTCAGGATGAGCGTGCGCAGGTTCTCAAAGCTTACGAATTCAACCTCGATTCCCGGCTCAGGAGCGGCAGCCGCTTCAGCACTTTCGGTCTCCACCAAAAACGAGTGAATCGCATTGCCGAGCCTCGCGGAATCCGCGGCATGAATGCCGAGCGCATGAACGCGGCGGGCCCGGAGGCCGGTTTCCTCCAGAAGCTCGCGTGCACAGGTTGCGGCGGGACTTTCTCCGGGATTCACCATGCCGGCCGGCAGCTCACACGTGAAGCGCTCCAGAGCCGGCCGGTACTGCCGCACGATCGGGATCCGGAAATCCGGCGTAACTGCGAGGATGGCGATGTAGTCCGCTTGATCAATGGCGTGATATAGCTCGACTCTTCCGCCGCCGAAGTCGACCGTGCGGGCCATGATTTTGACCCAGGGAGAAAGTACGGTGAGACTTCGCTGAACGATGGTGGGCACTGGGAGGGCGGCCGTCCTCGGTGATGCCGGATCTGCAGCGTGCGGATCGGCACGCGGCTCGAAAAGCCACAGCACGCCCCCGGCGAGACCGGCCACGGTCGTGATGACTCCAAACAGAACAGAAATCGCCAGGGAGGCGTCCTGCGGAACCTGGGCGGTGCCGAGAAACCACACCAGTGCCGCCTCGCGGACACCCCATCCCCCGAGCGAGATCGGCAGCATGCTCAGCAGCATCGCCGGCGAAAACAAGGCAACGGCGGTAAGCAATCCGATCTCGACATTGAGACGTCGGGCGATGAAATAGACGATCCATCCAAGCACGAGTTGATTCAAGACGGAGATGCCGATGACGGCGGGCCCTTGCGGCCGCGCCTTCAGCGTCCGGACAAGCACGGCGGAGAACTCGCGCAGAAGCGTGAGCCCGCGGTCAATCAGCGTTCCGTTGAGGCGAGTCAACCGACCCGGGAAGACTCGAGTGAGACCGCCGAGCGCGCGCGGCAACACGAAGACCGCGGCGATACCCAAGCACCCAGCGAGGGTCAAAAGGATGACAGGCCACTTTGCGGCGCCATCAAAAAGCAACGGCAGGAAGCCGGCCATGCACAGGATGACGGCGACCAGGGCGAAAATACGATCGGCGCCGACGCTGAAGAAGGCTACACGCAGCCGGGTGCCTCCCCGCGCCAGCAGCCACACCCGTACAGCATCACCGCCGATCCCAGAGGGCAGGATCTGATTGAAGAAAAGCCCTATCATCACGAGTCGCCAGCTCTCGCCGAATCTCACTGGAGCCCGCATGGTCGCGAGTATCATCCGCCAGCGCCACGCGACCAGTACCGTAAGAACCAGCAGGGTGAGAATGCAGAGGGCACATGAGGCCCACCCGATTGCACCGATTCTGTCTGCGACGTCCGACAGCTTCACCTTTCTCGCAAGCGCGCCCAGCAATCCTGCTGTGACGACGACCTTGATGAGCAGACGGGTCGCGGATGCGGCTGTCGAGCGTTTGGGTTTCGATGGAACAGCACTGATCACGGCACCTTCCGGTTCAGCGCGACGCTCGCGGGAGGACGGCGGCCGTAAGCTGTGCCGAAGGCATAGAACACCCATCTCAGATAGGCAGGAATCCAGCGCAGAACACGAAAGCGGCTCTGTCCGGCGCTACGCTCGAACCATTGCGCCGGAACTTCAGCAATGCCCCACCCCAACCGCTGTGTCTTGACAAGCAGCTCCAGGCTATAGGTGAAGCCCTGGGTCGATTCCACCTTGATCTGCTCGAGGACGCGACGCGAGAAGAGCCGAAAGCCGTTCGTCGGATCGCGTGTCGCCACGCCGGCGAAATGAAACAGAATGGTTGCGGCTGCACGGACCAGACATGCCTTCAGCAACGGACAACCCACCATCGATCCGCTGGGAATGAAACGGCTGGCGCAGACGATGTCATTGCCCTCACGCGCCTTGGCGACCATCGAATCCAGGATGCCGGCGTTGTAATCATCATCCCCTGGATACATCAAGGCGTAGGGAGCCGAGCCGAAGAGAAGTCCGGTCATCACGGCGCCATGTGCGCCGCTGCCCCGGTTGCGCACGAGTACGATCGGCAACCGTCCTCGAGTCCAGTGCTCGGCGATCGTGCTGAGCGTATCGTCGTCGTCCCGGTCGTAGCAAATCAGTACGCGAGCCGGCGTTTGGACCGCCGCATCCAGCGCCTTCAACACTTTCAGGATATTGGATCCTTCGTTATAGACCGGGATGACGATGTCGAGTACGAGGTCCTTTGCCGTGGGGTCCCCCCCGGCAGGGGGGGCGGCGAGGGGCTCGTCAGGGGGCATCGATCGGCTCGATGAAATTCCAAACATCGACGACCGGCTTACCGCGGGCGTCGAGATTCTTGTACAGCTTGTGCGGCGTGCACAGAACCATGATGTCGCTTTGTGCGATCAATTCATCGAGCGGCAGCAGATCTGGGTCCGTTTTCACCCAAGGATCGGTGGTGATGACGCGTTTTGCGTGATGCAAAAGCCCATGTTTGAGCTTATAGCTGAGCGAGGAACGAACGTCGTCAATTTCCGGCTTGAACGCCATTCCGAGAAGGCCCACCGTCGCATTCGCCAGATCGTAGGTATCGCGCAGACGATCTATGACGTGCAGAACCAGGCCCTCGTTGACCAGCATCGCCGCATGACCCAAGGCGAAGTGGTTCCTCGAGAACGCCGCGAGCTGCATCGTATCCTTGAACAGGCACGGGCCTGCAGAAAACCCCGGGCCTGGAATCCGGGACGACCGCGGGTAGTTGCGCTTCATGGCCTCCAGGATCGCGTAATAATCTGCTCCTGCGGATTCCGCGATCATGTAGAACTGGTTCGTCGTTGCGAATTCGATATACCGGTGGACGTTCGTGAAGAGCTTCGCAAACTCCGCCTCCAGCGGCTTGCAGTGCACGATGTCCGGAGCGATGCGTCTGAACAAAGCAGCAGCCCGCTCCTCCGCCTCGGGCGTCGTGCCGCTGACGATCTGCGGCAGACTCCTGAGCTCGGCTATCCCGTAGCCTTGCACAATTCGTTCAGGGCAATAGGCGACCAGGATTTTTCGGCCCAACCCATGAAGGTATCGCTCGATCCATTCGGTCGTGCCCGGATAGATGGTGGAGCGGAGTATGAGCAATTGGCCGTCGGCGATGTGGGGCAGAATGCCATCCAGACATTTTTTGATCTGGCCCAGCACGGGATTCAAGAACTCATCGACCGGCGTGCCGATCGTGACGATCACGGCGCCGTTTTGGCCAATGTCGCACGGCCGAGCGCTGAATTGCACGGTGCCTTTCTTCAAAACTCGATCGAGTATCGGCTGCGCATCGTACTCGATGAACGGCAACACCCCCTCGCGCAGCTTCTTCATAGCTGCCTCGTTCAGGTCATTGATCAGCACCCGCAGGCCGCTATCCGCGAAACAGAGGACCAGCGGTATGCCCACATGGCCCGCCCCACCCACCACGGTGAGGTCAACGTCGTCATAGTCAGGCTGGGTATAAGTCATGGTTTCTCGCCATAGGTCAGGACGAATGCGCTGTGCGGCTTCATAAATCCCGGCCTGAACATCCAATTGTCGATGAAGTTGTAGATTGAAAGGCCGACACGCGCAATCGGCGAGGCAACGTAGCGGTAAGGCAGCCTGGAGAGATAATCGGTGCCGACTTCGAGACCCGCCGCGCGGAACGCCGCGGCGGCCGCGCGCGCGCAGATCGGCCGCTCGTTCACGGTGACTCCGACCGAACTATAGAAGGGCGAGCTTGGGTCCCGGTAAAGGTACATAAACGGATTCGCCCGATTGGGATCAAAGGCAACGAATCGACCTTTCGGTTTCAGCACGCGCATGACCTCCGTGGCGCACGGCTTGACATCGGGCAGATGATGCACGATGCCGCTCAACAAAACCCCGTCCACCGAGGCGTCCTCGTAGGGCAGCGCTTCCACATCGCCTTCATCGAATTGCAGCCCCGGATACTTGGCTCGGGCGAGCTCCAGGAGTTTCGGGCTGATGTCGAGCCCCGAAACCCGATAGCCGCGCCGGCTGAGGAGATAGGTGAAGATACCCGACCCACAGCCCAGGTCGATGACGCGCGCGCCAGGATCGAGACGGGTCAGCCGGACGAAACTATCGATGAGCCGCGCATTGGCGCTTTCACTGAAAACGTTGTAGTCGTCAGAAGCCGCGTGCGCATTGAAAAACGCAATCTCATTCCTCTTGTCCTGCATTTACCGATGACACTCAAACCAGTCGAGGCACCGGCAAGGGCACGATGAATCGGCCGCGATAGCCTTTTTCGCGCAGCTTCGGCATGAGCTCTTCCGCGATATGCCAGGACAGGATCAACGCGTATTCGGGCTGATCCTCGAATAGTTTCCCCTCCTCGACCACGGGAATGATGGTCCCCGGCATGTATTTGCCGATCTTCAAGGAACCCTTGACCTCCGCCACATAATCCAGGGTGCCGTCATCGAGGCCGCTATAACAGATGAGTGTCGAAGCGCGGGACGGCGCGCTGATGCCGCAAATGCGGCCGCCTGCTTCCTTGATGTCGCGCAAGATGGCCATCAGGCGAAGCTTGGAAAGCAATACCTCGTGACGAAAGCGCGCCAGTCGCTCGATCATGGCCTCACCTTCCGGCTCTGCGGCAATCATCTGCGCCACGGAATCGCGGACCGGCCGGGTCCCTCGTCGAGCGGCGTACACCCGGATCGATCCGCCGTGCGTGGGGATGCGCACCGCATGCACGACCTCGAGGCCATGCATCTCGAGCAGATATTTGATGCTGCGCAAGGAGTAGTAACGCAGATGCTCGTGGTAGACCGTGTCGTACTGCAGACGATCGAGCACGCCGATGAAATAGTGATTTTCGGAGATGAACAAGCCGTCCGCTGCAAGCAGCGCGAGAACCCCGTCGACGACCGAATGCACATCCTCGATATGCGCAAAGCAGTTGGCCGCCGTGATGATCTTGGCCTGGCCATGCTCCTTGCACACCTGCAGCGCGGTATCCTTGCCGAAGTAGCGCCGAAGCGTCGGGATTCCGCGGCCTGATGCGATCGCACCGACGTCGGTGGGCTCAATGCCGAGCACGCGGTGTTGCGCTGCGAAGTTCGACAGCAGCGTGCCATCGTTCGAGCCGATATCGACGATGAGGTCGTTCGGCCCGAGGCCTGCTATTTCGCGAGACTCGCGGTACAGCGCTGCAAAGTTATCGCGCAGGATCCGGGTGGTGCCACTGGTGTAAGGATAGCTGGGCGGGAACAGCACCTTCGGGTCGATGGACAGGCCGAGCTGCACCAGCTCACAGTTCCGGCAGTACAGCAGATTCACCGGATAGGACGGCAATTCGTGCGGCACCGTTCCGACCGACTGCATCTCGTTCACCGGAGGCAGATAGCCGAGGAATACAACTTGCTGCAGCCGGGGGTTGCCACAAACCTGGCAGGAATCGATCACGACGCTGGATCCGCTGCCAAAAGCGGTCTGCAGCGGAATGGTCTTCCCGTTCACGACGTTGCTATGCGCGGACATTAGTCGCAAGTCCTCTGGTTTTCAAAATACCACTGACATGTTATCGCCAATCCCTGGTCAAGCGGGATCCGCTGTCGGTAGCCAAGCCCGGCGAGCTTGTCGATGGAGGGGCAGCGCCGTAGCGTGCTGCCGGCCTGGATGGGCCCCGGCAATATTTTGACTTTACGCCCGAGCTGGCCAGCGATCCGTTGCGCAAGATCAGCCATCGTGACTTCCTCGGTCGTGCCGATATGATAGACGTTGGCGGTTGTCCCTCGTTCCTGAACCAGCTCGAGGCCATCGACGAAATCATCGATGAAGCAGAAGCTTCGAGTTTCACGCCCGCTGCCCTGGATCTGGAAATCGATCTCTGCGGAAGGCGCCTGCAGGGCGAGGCGGACCATGCGCGTTGCAAACTGCGGGATGACATGCTCCCAGCCCATATCCGGCCCGTAGACATTGTGCGGCCGGTAAATGACGACCCTGTCGAGGCGCCGTGCCGCCACATTGATGGCGTAAAGCTCGCTGAACAGCTTGCCCCCGCCATACGAGTAGCGCGGGTTCATCAGATCGGGCACGACCAAAGGCACCCTCTCATCGGTCGGGACCTGCGGGGGTGATTGATACACTTCCGAGCTCGATGCCAGGATGAGCTCACGAACGCCATGCTTGATGCAGGCGTCGACGACGTTGATCATGCCTTTGGCGCCGACCTCGAGTACGAGCTCGGGGTGGTTGTAGAAGTTTTCGGTGCCGTTGACGAAGGCGAGATGATGCACGGCATCGACGCCTTCCACGGCCTTCTCGACGAAATCGCCTGAGCGTATATCTCCGATCATCAACTCCACATCGCCGATGACCTTGCCCAAACGCCGCTCCGATCCGCGCGAATTATTGTCGAGCACCCGCACGCGGTGCCCGCGCTCCAGCAATCGCGATACGAGAGCGGACCCTATGAAACCGGTTCCGCCCGTGACGAGATATCGTTTGGCCGTCATTTCATCGTTCGATGTTCGAGACGTTTGTAAGAACTACCAGGGCGCCGTGAGATCGGTGGCAGCAACCTGCACCCAGCGACCGGTCTCATGTGAGCGACGTGCGTCCTCCAGCAGGCACTGTACCCTTAATCCGTTGGTAAAATTCGGCTCCGCCGGCTCCCCGTCGTGTATCCAATTCAGAAAGCGGTTGACGATTCGCGACGAGGGAAGCACGCGGCCGTCCGTCCAGACGTCGTCGTCATTCCGGCCGAGATCGATGCCCGCAAAATCAAGCGGCCTCACTGCCCATCGGAGCTCGAAGCCGCGCATGTAGTCCGGTCCCGGATTCTCCAGCACGAGCGAGCCGTTGTCTGCATAGAAACAGATGCTGTGTCCGGAGCCGCGATACGCGGCGGCACTCATCACCAAGCTGCCCGCCGCGCCGCTCGCAAACTGGAAGGTCATTGAAACGAACGTGTCGTTGCGACGAGAGTCGCCCGGCATGCCCGCCAGTCTGGCGGACAGGCCGACGATCGGCCCGACGAGCCATTCAAGATAGTCGAGCGCATGGGAGACGAAGTTCGAGAGCGCACCGCCGCCCGCCCGCTGGTCGGTCTTCCAGCTTTCGATCCGGGCTTGATTGGCGAAGCTTTCCACCTGCCAGACCACCGTGACGTGTCGCAGGGAAGCAAGCGCGCCGGAGTGCAGCAACTCGCGCGCCTTTCGCATGGCTGCGATTTCGCGAAAATTGAAATCAATGGCATGCGCGCGGCCGGATCTCATGGCGACTCTTGCGAGGTTGCGGGCGGCGTCGAGGCTCAAGGCGAGCGGCTTCTCGGCAAATACGTGAAGACCGCATTCGAGCGCCGCATTCGCGATCTCCGGTTGGACGTCCGGCGGCGCGGCGATCGCCAGGGCATCGAGGACCCCCGGGTCGAGCAGACGGCGCCACTCATTCACGCTCATGGGAATTCCCAGGGTCCGCGCGACCGCTTCCGCACGCGCCCGATCTTTGGCGGCGATCGCAACCACCTCGGTCCGCCGGTCGGCACGGAACGCCGGCACCAGCACCTGCGCGCCGTATCCGCACCCTACGATGCCTACTCGCGTGACCAAGGGATCGTCCCAGCGAGGCTCTGATCGCGTCGATATCGCGCAAGACAGATCAAATAAGCCACCAGAAACAGGGATATGAGGACCGCATCGATAAGCTCGAGGCGGACTTTGAGCAAACCGACTCCCAGAAGATAAGCGGCCGCACTGATCAGCACCATCGCCACGCAAAACCGCAGGAACAGCGTTCTGGACAGAGCGGCCAGAGATGCGACGGCCAGTATGATGGCCATGTTCATCCGGTTCATCGCTCCCCTGTCCAACCAGATACACGTGAAGGCGACGCAGAGGCCTGCGCAGAAATTGAGCAGATCGATGCGGCGCCTCCACAAGAGCGCCACGAGCACTCCGCAGAATGCCGCCTCCACCGCGATTCTCAAGGGGAGGTACGGAACGCTTTCGATGTTGGGCAGCAGCACCCACGGCGATGCGTGCTCCGGGTAGTCCACGCTGTTACTGACCCCGCGCGCCAGCATGGCATTGACGAAGTAGTGCCCGAAAAACGCAAATGAAAGGGCGACAGGCACGAGGCCTGCCAACACGCTCCACAGGGCGAACCGCCGGCCTACTTTTCTGACGTCTGCCACCCAGAGCGGTAGCAGGAAAACGCCGAGCAGCTTGAACATCACCGATAGCGAGAGGACGAGACCGACACCTGCTGCGCGCTTCACTGTGCTGGGGCCGCGCGCCAGCAACAGTGCCGACGCCCACAGCATCAGCGCCGTCTGGAACTGCTTGTCTTCGGGAATAGCACACCCCGAAACGATCAACACCGGATTGATGACCGCAAGACAGATCAAGGCCGCCTGATCGGCTCCGCTATCGACGCGGCCATGCAAGGTCCTCACCAGGGCAAAGGCAGCGAGAAAGAGGGCCGCATCGCCCAGGATGAACAGCAATCTCCACACGAAGCGGGAGCCGTGCGCGATCGCTTCGAAAGCCGCATAAAGAGCGGTCGATGCGGGAAGATTACCGGAAACGTAGTAGTCCCACGACGCCTGCGTCCGGGTGAACTCGTCATCCGCCCTTCCGGAAGCCATCTGGGCTCGCAACTTCGCGCGCAGTGCCGGCTGATCTGCATAGTCGTACGGATTGACCCCGGCCAGCACCGTCTGCCCGACGCCTTGATAGATGCGCGGGTCATTGAAATCAGCGGTTCGCGGCGTAGCGAAAATGACGGCCAGACGGATGACAACGAGGGCGGCGAGTCCGACGAGCAGGAACTTGCGCTCGGTCATCGGCAGCCAGGTCGCAAGCAGTGCATCCATCTTGCTCATAAGAGTCATGTTCGTGGACTGCTCTTGCAGGCGACGTCGCTGCGAATCAGCGATGGACTCTCCTGAGTCATCACTGTCCGATCGCGTCCGGGAGCCGAGCTCACGGGCGCCCGGAGGCCTCAGGAAGGCTTCTTCGTCTCCGCCTGCAGCTTCTTGACCGCCGCCATCGTGTTGCCGACGTGGCCGTCCGGATCCATGGCGGTGTACGAATAGACGATCTTGCCGTTGGTCGCGATCACGTACGAGGTGCGATCCGCGTACTGGGGAAAGCCCTTCAGCACCGCATCGTAGGCCTTCATGATGTGACCGTCCGCATCGGAGGCGACCGCAAATTTGTTGCGGCACTCGCTCACCGAGAACTTGTTGAGCTTGTCGATGGGATCGTGTGACACGCCGATGACGGTCGCTCCCAGGGCCTTGAACTGATCGGTCGCCTCGGCGAACTCGTGCGCCTCGATCGTGCAGCCGTGCGTGAACGCGGCCGGGTAGAAATACAGCACCACCGGCCCCTGCTTGAGCGCATCGGCGAGCGAGAACTTGAAGGGCTTGCCGGCGAGCGTGGCTTCGGTGTTGAAGTCGGGCGCCTGCGCCCCGGGCTGAAGCGCGGCGTAGAGCGGCGTGGCAACCAGTGCGGTAATGAGCGCGGCAGCAGAGACGATACGGTTCATGTGGGCTCCCCCCTCGATGTTGAAAGGCCAGTCTACTGTAGAACCGCGCGCAATGCCGAGACGACCCGGGCGACGTCCGCATCGTGCATCTGCGGAAAGAGCGGCAAGGTCACGGTCTCGCGTCCGACACGGGCCGCGACCGGCGTGTCTTCCGGACGGTAGCCCTGCTCGCGGTAGTAGGTGTGCGCGGGAATGCAAGGGTAATGCACTCCGACCCCGATGCCGCGCTCGGCCATGCTGCGCTGGAATTCCGGGCGCGTCATGCCGCGCGCCGCAAAGTCGATCAGCACCGTGAACATGTGCCAGCTGTGGCCCTCATCGCCGCGGGCCGGCAACACGATCTCTTGCAGGCCGGCGAGCGCCGCGAAGTAGCGAGCAGCGAGCGAGCGGCGGCGCTCATTGAACCCATCGAGACGCTTCAGCTGGTCGATGCCGACCTGGGCGGCGACGTCGCTCAAGTTGCTCTTTCCCGAGGCACGCTTCACGTCGATCTCGCCCTCGGCGTTGCGCGCGATGCCGTGAAATCGCAACTGCTCAATGAGTTGCGCCTCCTGGGGGCTCGCGGTCGAGATCGCGCCGCCCTCGATGCAGGTCATGTTCTTGTTCGGGTGGAAGCTGAACACCACGAGATCACCGAAGCTGCCGATCGGTCGCCCGCCGTGGCGCGAGCCGATGGCATGCGCCGCATCCTCGACGACGCGCAGCGAATGGCGCCGCGCGAGCTCGTAGAGCCGCTCCATGTCGACCGGCCATCCCGAGAAGTGCACCGGCATGATCGCGCGCGTGCGCGGGCCGATCGCCGCCTCGAGGCGATCGAGGTCAAGATTGCGCGAGCTGAGCTCGATATCGACGAACACGGGACGGGCTCCCACGAGGACGACGACGTTGGCGCTGGCCGCAAAGCTCATCGCCGGGACGATCACCTCATCGCCCGGCCCGACACCTGCGACCTCGAGCGCGATCTGCAAGCCCGCCGTGGCCGAGGTCATGACCCGCAGGTGCCGCTGACCGCCCAGATACGCCGCGAGCGCCGCCTCGAACGCGCGCACCTTCGGACCGCTCGCGAGCTGACCGGAGCGGAACACCTCGGCCACGGCGGCGATGCTCGCCTCGTCGATCGAGGGGCGGGTGAAGGGCAGAAAATCGCTCACGCGGGGACTCCTCGAGGTGATGGAACTCGTCGAGACGTGGGTCATCGGCGCGCGACCAGCACGCGCCGCACGGTGTGCGTGAGCTCGCGCATCGGCAGGCCTTGAAGGCCGAGCGACTCGAAGGTGCCGCGGTCCATAACGGCATAGGCGCTGGGCGCCGCCTGCCAGCGTATCTCGAACTCCGCGAGCGCCATCATGGCGCCCGGATCCCGCTTGAGTCCGTAATCGAGCTCGCCCCGATACTGCACGAGCGCGACGGTGCGGTTCCAGTAAAACGGGAGGGTCTGGTCATAGGTGGCGACACTGTACACCGGAACCCCGGGCGGCACGGAGGGCAACGCGCGCACGATGCCGATTCCGGAATAGATCGGGGCCACCGCGCTCGCCGCTTGCCCGAGCCAGAGAGCCGCCAGACACCAGCCGGCCGCCAGAAACAGCGCGGCGCGCAGCGGGCCGCGCCGCCGCTGCGTGAGCGCGTACAGCGCGGTCACGCCGAGCAGCGGTGCGATGCGCAACAGCGCCGGCCCGAGGGCGGCGAAGCACGCGTTGCGCTCGCTCGGCGCAAGGTGCGAAGGGCCGAAGAGCCCGAGCAGCGCGCACAGCACCGCTGCGCCGAGCATCAGGAGGGCGGTGCGGGTGAGGTCGGTGCGCAGCCGCTCCTCGGGCAACGCGCCGATCAGGAGCGCGAGCGGCGGCAGTGCCGGCAGCAGGTAGGGAATCAACTTCGAGTCTGAAAAAGAAAAGAACACCGCGACGAACAGCACCCACAGCCAAAGAAAGCGCCGCGCGTCGAATTCGGCGGGCGGCGAGCCGCTGCGGGTGCGGGCCGCTCCCATGAACACGACCCGCACCGCCGGCAGCGTCCAGGGCAGCGTCCCCCACAGAAACACGAGCGCGAAGAACCACACCGGCTCCTGCCGGTCCGCGCTCGGCGTGAGGTAGCGCGACACATGCTCGTGAACGAAGAAGAACTCGAGAAAATCCGGCACCCGATGCGCCACGAGCCAGAACCAGGGCACCGCGATCAGCACGAAGAGCGCAAGTCCGGCCGGGGCCTCGAGCCGGCGCCAGGGGCGCGTGTCACGTGTGATCAGCGTATGCAGCACGAGCACGGCCGCCGGGATCGCTGCGGCCTCGATGCCCTTGGTGAGCACCCCGAGCGCGGCGGCTGCCCAGGCGAGGAGCATCCAGCGGCGCGCGGCGGCGGGCGGGGCGTGCTGCGCCCGCAGGAATCCGGCGAGCGACCACGTGAGGCAGCAGGTGAGGCTCATGTCGAGTGTGAGCAGCTGCCCGAGGATCACGAAGAGCAGCATGCTGGCGAGCACGGCGGTCGCCCGCACCGCCGCGGCCGCACCGAAGATCCGCACCGCGATGAGCGCGACGGCGCCCAAGGTGCCGAGCGCGCACAGGGTCGTGTAGAGCCGCGCGGCGAGCTCGGTGCGCCCGAGGATCTTCAAGCTCAGGGCGGTCGCCCAGTACTGGAGCGGAGGCTTCTCGAGGTAAACCAGCCCATCGAGGTGGGGCACGAGAAACTCGCCGCTTGCCAGCATCTCGCGCGGGATCTCCGCGTAGCGTCCCTCGTCCGGCTCGAACAGCGGGCGCTCGGCCAGCACCGCGAACCAGACGATGAGCACGAGGAGCGAGAGCGCGAGACCCGTCCAGCGCTCGCTTGCGGTCATGCCTCGACCGCGAGCAGGCCGGAGCGCCCCGGCACGCTGCCGCGTCCAATGGTGCGGGTGGGCAGCTCGCTCTCGAGCGCCCGCTCGAGAATCGAGGCCATCCGGCCGAGCCGCGCGCCGGCCGCACGCCAGCGCTCGAGGAGCATGCCGAAGGCGCCGCACAGCGCCCCACCCTCGAGCTCGGCATGCAGCGTGAAGACCTGCAGGCGCGGCGCCCCGGGCGCCGCCGAGTGCCGGTACACGGCCTCCGCGAGGCCGTCCTCGCCGACACCCTCGCGCCCCAGGAGCTCATCGAAGGTCGGCAGCGTCGTCGGTATCTGGGGGCAGCGGCTCGGACCCCCGGCGAGGGCGGGCCGAAAGGGCGTGCGCCCGCGCGTATCGCTGGCATACACGAGACCCAGCGCCTGCTCGAGCTCGAGCGCGTGCGGATTCACTTGCCAGCCCGCGGCTGCGTGCGAGGCGGGCGGCGCACCGAAGATGCGCTCGAAGGCCTCAAGACCGCGCTCGAGCTCGCGACGCGTCCACTGCGCATCGGCCTGCGCCACCCCGTCCTGCCAGCGCACGTG